>Ga0326728_10004708_pt1 | contig 39828 bp, 33 predicted proteins | sample MB3enrmetagenome_FD_207602 | JGI IMG/M metagenome (GOLD analysis project Ga0326728, IMG submission 207602) | Lab enriched peat soil microbial communities from McLean, Ithaca, NY, United States - MB31MN | ecosystem: Environmental > Terrestrial > Soil > Wetlands > Peat | place: USA: New York... | reverse complement strand
GTCACGTGTTACTCACCCGTGCGCCACTTTACTCAGGTATTGCTACCCTTTCTCGTTCGACTTGCATGTGTTAGGCACGCCGCCAGCGTTGATTCTGAGCCAGGATCAAACTCTCGTTTGAAACCTGTTGCCATCCCTCGCCGACGGAGGTCGGCTTGGTTTGGCGGCACAATCATCCGAAGATGTTGCGCCTTACCTTGTGAGAATGATCGAACCGAACTCGGTTCGTTCTCACGACTGGCATGTTCAACCTTATTGTCAAAGATCCTTACAGCCCTCCGCCTGAGCGGTGCCGTTTGGATCGAGGCCCCAACCTTGCGGTCAAGGTGTCCCCGAACTTGTTGCGCTGACTGACTTTAGCGTTTCACCGCTCGTCCTTGTCCTTAGCGCGACATTTCTAAGATTATCAGACTTTCGTCTTGCTGTCAAGCTCGATCTTTTTCGCCGGAAGCCTTTCAAGCTTTTCGCTTGCGGCCCTTCTTTCTCGGCGGCTTTGATCTACTCGACGGACTAAAGCCCATCTCGAAGCATCGCACTGCGCATAAATGTCCAAGAGCGACCAGCAATCTTCGCCTGAGCCCATCGGGCTCACAGGAGTTTCCTCCTGGGTCTTGCAATGGCTTGTTCTCTGCGGGATTCCCTACAGGGGCTCTGGGGGTGTTCACCAGACCCAACGAACCAGCTTCCCTACTTCCCTCATCGGGCAGGCCCTATGGCCACCGGGAGGCTCCACTGCTCATCAGCAACTTTTCAAGAGTATCAAACCTTCTCTTGAGTGTCAAGCTCGGCTGTTTTGCTCTTGCCGGCCCGACTGCGACTTCTTAATACTACCACAAGTCGTTTGTTTCTGCAAGTTTAGCGATTTCTATCGATCTCGCTTTCTTGCCGCTTCCCTACTCTACCAGAAGCGTTTTGTTTCTGCAACCTTCGCTTTTCCTTATCGAAAAAGCTCGGTTCAACTTCTTAACTCTACCAGAAGTTGTTTGTTTCTGCAAGCTTAGCGATTTCTTCCGAGTCCGCCTTGGTGCAGCTTTTTGAGATTAACACAGCGTTACATTCTTTGCAAGTGGCGTCCGTATTCCAGGTTTGCCGTTCAAGCTACGAAAGCTCAGCTACTGCCTTTTCCCGCCACTTCCGGTTGGCTACTGTTGACTGCCTTCCCGGTTGCAACTTTCCGAGAATATCAACCATTTAACCTGAGCGCAACCCATTCCCCTGTGGAAAGCGCGTCTTTCTGTGGGAAACCCTCTCCGGGGCCTCCTTCAGGGCCGGGATATAACCCCTAAGTCCATCATTCCATTAACAAAAAATTGCATCGCCAAAGCCACCAGCAGCAGCCCCATAATTCTCACCAAGATGCGGATGCCGGTCTCCCCCATAAAGGAGCGCACCCGGCTGGCCCCCGCCAGCACTCCATAGGAGACCAACGCGGTCACCGCGATCGCCCCCACGATGGCCGCCATCTGCCAATGCCATAACGCCGGCGCCTGCCCCACCAGCACCATCACCGACGAGATCGCCCCGGGGCCCGCCAGCATGGGGATGCCCAGCGGCACAATGCCCGCGTCCTCCTTATGGGAGGCCTCTTCGGTATCGCCCATCGCCTCCTGGGTAGCGGAGCGCTTGGCCTGCAGCATATCCAACCCGATCAACAGCAAAATCAATCCCCCGGCAATCTCGAAGGCGGGCAGTGTGATGCCGAACATACGAAAGAGCAGTTGTCCACCCAGGGCGAAGGCGGTCAGGACAATGAAGCAGGTCAGCGCCGCCTTGCGCGCCATGCGCCGCCGACGTGCCGGGTCAGCGCTTTCGGTAATGGCTAGGAACGAGGGGATGGCCGCGAAGGGGTCCACCAGAAAGAAGATCGAGCTCAAAGCCAGCAACGAGAAGCGGACCACTGGCGCCGTACTCAGTGCGTTCAATGCCGTAGCCGCCGGATTGGTCCAGATCATGCCTGCATCCTAGCGCATTGCTGCGGCTTGTTGCCAATCCGGCTGGCCCGTATGTTGCCCTCGGGGGCTGGCCGGCTTAAGCTCTGTCGCGCATGGCTTTCACCGTCCGCAGGGTAAGTAGGCCCAAGAGCCCGATTGCCCCGATCAGCACCGCCCACAGCAGCCATGGTGATTTCTCGGTAATGGGCCGTTCATCGGGCCGCGGCCGAAAGCTGGGGTTGGCGATCTCCACGCCCAGAGCCGCGGGGATCGCATTGGCCTGGGCTGCTGTCAATGCACCATAGTCGTAGCGCGGTGCATCGAGCACCACATCGCCATAGTTGAGCAGGACTGCGCCGCCGGCACCGGGGTCAAAGCACAGATCTCGCTCCACCATCTCCAGCCGCGCCGACTCAATCGCCAGGGGAGCGTCGTTGCCATTGTCGATGGCTACGGTCCAGCGTTCTGCTGCTGCATTCTCCTCACGCGGCGTCTCAATGGCCAGATTCTCTTTGTCGATGCGCTGCCCCTGCTGTACGCCGTGCAGGCGCAACAGTGATCCCTGCGCCAGTAACCTCTCCACGGCGGGATGCTCCGGCGTCCCCTGGAGCGGAACGGCTGTTACCCGGACGGTGCGACTGAACAGTGCCGGCTGCGCCGCTGGCGTGAAGACGATGCGCTCCACCGGGAGATGCGCAGGTACTTCGACGGTCAACTCCGTCGTCTGTCCCTTGGTCACGCCCATGCCGGTTTGCGCCACCTGGACGTAACGCGCTCTCTCGCTCGCCTCCCGCGTTACCCGTATCCCGCGAATGTTCTCCGCCCGGACCGGCCCCTTGATGCGGAAGTGCAGATAGCGGTAATCCGACGCGGGCAGTTCCAGCATCGAGCCCCTGCCCAATTTTTGCCGGGTCAGATCGAAGATGGTGTAAGTACCGATGCGCGTTTCTGCCCCATTTTGCTTCTGACTACCGCTCACGGTAACGGTCGCCACGTAGTTAACCGCCTCCACCACCATCTCCAGTTGGCGATAGCGCCCCGCCGGCATCTCCACATCGAAGACCACCGCGTTGCCGCGCATTCCGGCATTGAGCGGCGCTACCATTTCCGCCTGTTCCTGCGGAGGAACGGCCTGGTGCAACAAATAAGGGATCTCGGCGCCGTTCCGATAGAGTCGCAAATCCGTCAAACCCGGCGCGGCATGGACAAACGTCGTCCCATCGAGGGCCAGACAGGCTTGCCCTTGGCCCGGCGTGGCCATCTGCACCGGTCGCTGGTAGCGAAAATATTTGAGTTGCGGTGTGGCCATCGCCATGGACAGCAACAGTACAGCGGCAGCCTTCATTCCCGCTTCTCCCCGGCTTGCTGCGAGCTGCGCTCGCGCAGGTGCAGCCAGTCGCGCTGGTAGGCAAAGCTGACCGCCAGCAGCAACCCGCCCAGTCCCAGAAAGCTAAGAATGCGGTAGCCCTGGCTCAGCGTGCTCATATCCCACAAAAAGACTTTGGCGATGGTCGCCGCCAGCAGCACCAACGCCTGCCAGCGCAAAAAGGCCGTGCGCCGCCAGAAGCCCGCTGCCAGCAGCGCCGCGCCAAAAAGCATGAAGAAGGCCGAATAGCTGAACTGTGCATACATTTGGTAGCTATGCAGCAATTCCGTCTTGCCCGGCCAACTACGCACCCACCAGAAGGTGTCGATCTCCCAGCTCACGGCGAGCAGGATGAGCAGATTGATCGCCAGTATAGCCGCAGCGGCCAGCGACTTGCCCGGCAGCAGCGGCAGCGGCTCTTCTTCCACATCCCGCAACGCCGCCCGCCGCGCCACCAGCGCCAGCGCAGCAATCGCCGCAAGATAGCAGCCGAAGCGCGCATTCAGCAGCGGAGCGCTCGCGACGACTCCATTCATCGATACGGTCGCCATCAATCCCAGAGCCAGGCAGACCAGCGCCAGCGCCTGCAGCAGCCTGGAGCGCATTCTGCATTCAATCCAGAACAGCGCCGTACCCTCGGCCAGCCAGCCGATCGTAACCCAGCGCCCATGCGCCCGCATCGGAATCGCAATGGTCAAAAAGGTAACCGCCGTGGCCAGATGCAGCGCGTCCAGCAGCGGCGGACTCTCTCGCCAGCGGCCCCGCGCCGGCAGATTCAGTAGAAGCAGGTAAAAGGCGGCAAATATCACCGCGAGCCAAGGTGCGACTCCTCGGTGGCCCGCATGGGTAAAGATAGACAAGAAGGACAGAAAGCCGAAGGCCGCGTTCAGTGTCGGCATCGCCACCTGCACCAAGCGATCCCAGAGGGCGCGGCCCGGCTGGCTCTCCCGGCCTGCCAGCGCCAGCCGTGGCGCCGTGGCAAAGAGCAGAAAGAAGCATCCCAAATAGGATGCGGTTACAGCCAAGGTCTGACCCGTGTAGAAACTGAAACTCCAGCCCAGGAAGAAAAAAACCGTGCCCACAAAGGCCCCGAAGAGCAGCCGCGACCAGGGTTTCAGCGCCACCAGCGCCAGAACAGCCAAATCCAGCACCAAAAGATAGCTGAAGAGCACAATCTCGTGATTCTCTCCGGTCGAAAGCAGCATCGGTGTGCTCAGCGCGCCGGCCACCGCGTAAGCGGCCAGCAGCTCCGCGTCTTGCGCCCAAGCCAGAATGCCGTTGCAGGCGGTCACCGCGATCATCGCCACAAAGGCTGCACTGCCCGGCAACAACTGATAGAGCGAAAAGGCCGCCCACAGCGACAAATAGAGCGTACTGCTGCCCAGCGCCTTGAGCGAGTAGGAAAAGGCCGCGAAGCCATGCGCCCGGAAGCGCTCCGACCAGGCAATGAAGCCCACGCCCGCCAACAAACCGATCAGCACCCGCCCCAGCGGCCCGATCCAGTGGTTGTCGATGGACAACTTCAGAAACCAGGCCATGGCAATCAGTACCGCTAAAATGCCAATGCGGTTGAACCACTGCGCGCCAATGCGGTTCTCCAGCGAGCCGCTCTCATCCGCCTCGCCCTCGCTGATGGCGGCAAAGAGCGCCGGCGCCGTGGGAGGCGGCTCGCTCGCGGATGGTTCGGCTGCACTCCCGGGAGCGATCAAGCTCGCCCTGGCCGCCGTTTCTGACTCCGGCGCAGTGCCCGACTCAACCGCTTTCAGTGCGGATTCTTCGAGGATGAAGCCGTGCCGGCGCAGCACTTCTTCCAGACGCCACACTCGCGCCGTCAACTCCCCCACCTGCGCTTCCAAACGGCCAGAAAGGTTCGTGTCCATCGCCGATCACTCTAACCCATCCCCCTGCACTTTCCAATAAAAATCCGCCCTCCAAGCGTCTTCTCCTCTGCTCCATACCCGCCCTCGCCAACACCATGCTGTCCGCCGGAGCAAAGCAAAGGATCAGCGTATGAGACGCCGAGCTGTGATCTGATTCATCGAAGCACCTCGACGCGCTACAGCAAGTTACGTCGGTAGGGAACGCCGATCGGCTTGCTGGCCCGCTCTACAATAGAGGCTTGCTCACCCCCGCCCAATGCGATCGGCTGGAAGTGGTGCTGGTCAGCCCCCGCAACCCGCTCAACATCGGCGCCGTGGCCCGCGCCATGGCCAACTTCGGACTCTGCCGCCTGCGCGTAGTGGCCCCCTACGCCCCCCCCTGGCGCTCCGCCCGATCTGCCGTGGGAGCACCGCAACTGCTTGAAAAAGCTCTTGAAACCTCCAACCTGGGAGAAGCGGTCGCAGCCTGCACCCTGGTCGTAGGCACCGGCGACCTCACCTACCGCAAACCCGAACAGGCCATCGTTCCCCTGCCTGAACTGGCCGCCCTGGTCGGCCGCGAACTCGAACGCGGCGGTCGCATCGCCCTGGTCTTCGGATCGGAAAAACACGGCCTAACCCGCGACGATCTCTCCCATTGCCACTGCCTGGCCGTCATCCCCACCAGCCCCGATCAGCCCTCCATGAACCTCGGCCAGGCCGCCGCCGTCTGCCTTTACGAGCTCGCTGCCCGCGCCAATTCGCAAGATTCGCCGCTCCCTGGCGGCAAACCCCTGCGCCGCCAGCCAGCCGCCGATGGCCCTCCATGCGACTCCGGCCACCTCGACATCCTGGCCGGCTTGATCGAGGAGACCATGCTCGGCGCCGGCTATTCGCCCCGCGGAATGCAGCCCGCCAACCGCTACGACCTGCGCCTCTTTCTCCGCCGCATGGCTCCCAACGCCGAAGACACCCGCCGCATGTTGGGTCTCTTTCGCCGCGTCTTGTGGCGCTTGCAGCACCCCCAGGCGCCCCGCCGCTAAGCTGCAAATCGCTCTTCTAGTACCACCTGCAAATATTCTTCGCGGCCCCAACCGGCACCTGTTAAAGTGGCGGGAAAAGGTTTGCCATGTCCTCTTTTCTCTTCCATCTTCGCAACCGAATCTCTTCCCTCTCCGGGCCCTGGGTCGCCGCGCTCTGTTTTTCCCTGCTCCCATTACTGCCCGCGACGGCACAATCGCCACCGGCCTCGCCCCCCATTCCACCGCCCCTCGCCTCGGCGCAAGCGCTTCCCGCCCCCGCCGAGCCCCCCCCCGCCGGATCCATCACCGAAGAAGAGATTCGCCAACTGCTGCTGGGCAAGCCCCTCTACCTGCGCTCAGGGTATTTGGAGAACTCCCTCGCTTTCAGCGAACACGGCCAGTTGATCGGGCACTCGCCGCAGGGCTCCTATACTCTCGCCGCCGTTCAGATCGAGAAGGTGCGCCTCACCAGACATAAGCTGGAACTAGAAGGCGCCCGCTATGGATTGCATTTCGTTGGCCAACTGGCCTACGAAGATCCCGCCAAAGCCGTCGACCGGGTGCGCATCACCCCCGCCAAGAAGGCGCTCCGCATCTCCATCGACCGAGAATTGGTGATCGCACCCAAAAAAGATAAAGCGCGGAAATCAAAGAATGGCGGCAAGATCCCTGCCCCCGCTCCAGAATTGGATCCGGCCGAGCAGCTCAAGACCGAGATCGCCGCCGCGCCCCAGTCCGAGCGCCCAGCCGAGCCCGCATCCATCACCACCACGACTTCGCCCGCCCACGCAGCCAAGTTGATGCGTGAGGCGCTCGACTCCGTCTTTGCCCCCGGGCTCGACCAGCGCATGGTGGCCGCCCTGCCCGATTTCTGGAAGCTCTACTACCAGGCCGCCGCCGCCGGAGCCGACTACCGCCCCCAGGATCCGGCCGTGCTGCGACAAAGCGCCGTGGACCGTAAAGCCCGCCTCACCAGCACCTTCGAACCCGCCTCCAATGAGTATGCCCAGGCCAATGCGGTCGCCGGCATGGCCCTGTACCACGTGGTGATCGGCCCCGACGGCAAGCCGTGCGAGATCGCCGTGGCCCGGCCCATCGGTTTCGGGTTGGACGAAAATGCCGTCGATGCCATCCGCAAGGCCAAATTCGAGCCCGCCCTCAAAGACGGAAAGCCAGTCTCCGTGTTGCTGGACCTGGTGGTGCAATTTCGCATCTATTCGCAGCGCACCGCCCAAACCACACCCACAGATCCCGCCGAAAAGGACGCCCAGCCGCCCCAACCCCGCCAACTGCCCGGCCCCTATAGCGTTCCGCGCTGAAATCCCGGTTTTCTACAGGCGTAAGACAGCGAATTTGCCCCCCCTATCAACCCTACTTTGGCCAGCATTCGCCTGTTTTTGCCCTCATCAGACCGGGAGCACCTTGTCTTGCCCGACTGCAACCGTGTAGGACCGCCCCCAGCGCGCGCGAGGAGAGCGGCAATGTGTCCTGAATCATGGTTTGTTTTCGTTTGTATTGAATAAGATACAACGTATTACGAGAGCTTCGAAGAGGACATCGTCAGCTCCGAAGAGGACATCTTCCGGCCTGCCGCACCGCAAAACCCCTCCCCCATCTGATCGTTTCCCCTCCCTCTCCCCTCCCACCGGACCGAGCAACTGCCTTTGTATCCCCCCAAGCTCCTCTTCTTGGGCGAATATATGGCGTATCTCATGTAAGACAAACAACATTTTTATGCCCCGGAGCGCGTTTTCTCCGCAGGACAACCGTAAGACAGATGCAAGACGCGGGTCTTACAGCAAGGAATGCTGTAAGACTGTCTTACAAATGGGGCCCCGTCGGTAAGACCGGAGGCGGAATCTGGACCTCGAATGAGAAAAAACACTCCCTTCGGCCGGTTTTGCGGAATTCCTGCGTCTTACAGAGCATCGCAGCAACCCGACCGCCGCCACCAGCACCGAACAGCCTCCCATGCCCCTCAGCCCCGCCAGCAGTAGCGAACGGCCCAAGCCTGCGAACCGGCAATGGAAGACGCCGCCCCTCTGCCTGCATCGTAACCACAGCTCTCCCCCCCCCAGCCCAGAGGGCGTGGTGCCGAGGAAGTGCGCAAGCGGCGGGGGCAGCCTGCGGCCTAGGAATTTTCCGAATGAAGGATTTCGTTCAAGGTGGGCTTGTGCTTGACGGCCCGCCCAATGCGCGGCTCCGTATCCACCACTCGCGCCGGCTTGGGCTGACCCACTCGCTCCCGCGCATTGGCCTTTACCGCTTTGGTCACAGAGAATCGGGTTGGCTTGCGTTTCGTCATGGCAACGATGAGTATGGAAGAGAGGGAGGGTGTTTGGCTAGTTCCTCTCACCTTCCGGCCAAAAGAACAGTTCCAACCAGCATTTTGTTCGCTGCCGCAAGAAATGGCGTTAGGCGGTAAATCGCCTCACCGGCTCCAGCAGGCTGGGCTAAAACAGGCTCTCAACCGGATGGCCTAACCGCTCCGGAAGAGCATCGAACCACAGGCCGCGAAGGCCGGAATCAAGGAGTCGAAAAGATGGAAGAGCGCGATTTTTTCAATGAGACGGTCGAGCAACGCACCCACACTTTGATCTGCCCCAAGTGCGGTCAGGCCGGCGAGTATCAGGTCACCTGGGTCGTTCGGCGCAAACGTGCCCAAGTTCCTCGCGGTGCCGACGAACGCGACCGCGCCCGCTTTACCAAGGCTCAATCCTATATGGTGCGACGCGACGACAAACTCGCCTGCTCCAACATCCGTTGCCGCAAGCCCTTCGAGATCGCGGCGCTGCAATCGGTGGTTTTCTTGAACGAGTAGACCTGCGGCGCTTCGCGGGATGACCAACAACCGGCCATCCCGATGCACCCGGTCGGTTCAGCGGCAACCTCGATTTTTTCCCTCCCAGAAACCTCGGGGGGCGGAATGCGCTACTGCTCCACCCCCGTGATTTTCGAGACAAAGCCGAGTTGCGGCATTCATCGATCTTCTACCGGCAGCCGCTCCCGCTCTGCGCAGATGCTCTCGTGGCTCCGGGGGATTGCGCCGAAGTTTGCAAATCGTTCGATCCCAGAGCAACGCCCGTGAGCCTTCGCGGCGGCCCAGCGAATCTGCAGATGAACACGACCAGACTGCTCAGAGAGCCGATTGCCGGCGAATATTTCCTACCCGGTTTTCCCTGCGCCAAATCCCCTCGGCTCCCCATGTCAAGCCGGCCATCAAGGGCCTCTTGATTCCGCTCAGCGCAGTTGAAACCTTCTCTACCCAATTATTATCTCTTCGCGTCAACCCGATTCTGCAAACATGATGTCCGCTCAGCTCTTGCTTGATGGGAATTTGAATCGCTGAGAGCAGGATCGCCTGCTGCGCTTGCAGGGCGCTCCATGCTCCCCAGGGGATTACGGAAGCATCCCGGTCTCATGAAAACCATCTCCCCTCCCCCTTTTTTGCCCGGAGAGCAAAGAGTTGCCAGATTTTCCGGCAAACACCTCAAGTGTCGTCCTGTTTTTCTATGCGTAAGAGGTCTTCCGCAACCGTACTGGACGGACCCGGTCCGTCCACCGTCCAATCCACTCCGCCCGCCTGCCCGGCGAACTCGCCTGTACAGACCGAAGCCCAGCTCACACTGCAATTTGCGGCTGAAGCGGCGGAGAGATAGGTAATTGGCTCCGTCGGTCCTTAGCCATTCCCGGCAAATAGCCACGCAACCCGGAAGCATCCCGTAGCGAGAGCACTTCTTCGCATCTATTTCACTTGCAGGGGGCAAAAGCCCCTGAAATGGCCCGGTTCGGCGGAAGACGCCGGAGAATCAATTGAGCCGGGTCGATACTGGCGGGGGGGGCGGCACCGAGTGCTTTTTCTGCTCTAGTAACTCCGCCAGCGCGCGCTCCGGGCAAATGTGCCGCGATTCCAGTTTCCCCAACTGCTCCTCTGTCTCGATGGCCGAGGCTATCGTCATGAAACAGTAGAGGCAGCGCGTATTGTAGGTTCCGTTTTCGTTCTGGGTGCGGTTGTACATCGATCCTCGCAGGCGAAGCAACGATTCACTCATGCTATCCACAGCGCCACGCACGAAAAGTGACCCGTATCACCCACCTCTGGATCTAACCTTGCGGGGCTTCGCTTCCTGTCCAGAAACCTTGCGCTATCTTCAATCCCTGGTTGGGGTTGCGGCGCAATTGCCAGCACGGGGTGAGGCCCGCCTGGGGAAAGAGGGAGAGCGAACAGGGCGCGTCCTGAGAGCCCAGGTAATCGAACTCCTGCTTGTTTCCCTTCAGCGGAATGGCCATATAGCGGTTGACGGTGACCTTCGACTGAGGCGAGCCACGCAGTTTGAAGACCGCCCAATCCCCCCCGTAGACAGCCAGAAAGGCAATCGCCAGCACCACCAGAATTCTCTCTACCCAACGCTTCATCGCGCTCCCCCAAGCATTGCGAGATCTGGCCGCGCACAGCCCTGGCCCTGCAGCAGCGCACGGTCGGATTGCATCGGCTCGCTACCGCCCAATCTCTTGAGTACCTCCGCCAGTATCGCAGCCGCCGCCGGTTCCGAGGGTAGGCAGAGGTGGTAATGCATCCACTTGCCCTCGCGGCGCGCCGCCACCAACCCGGCCCGGCGCAGATAGGCCAGATGGCGAGAGATCTTGGGTTGCGCCTGGCGCAGAATCTCCACCAGATGGCAGACGCAGACCTCCTGGCCAGCAATCAGATTCAGCAGGCGCAAACGAGTAGGGTCGGCCAGCGCAGCAAAGATCTCCACCCAGATCTCGGCCTCGCACTTTCTTGTCATGGGATCATTATATTCACTTTAACGCATATATTCAGTGGCTTTATATTCGCCTAGGCGTTTCGGATATTCAAGCCGGGCGGGCGCTTCGCCGTCTCCGAAGTGGTGGAGCGCGGCGCAGTGCCCGATCCCGTGCGGCGAACATGTTGCTCTGGGTGGGCTGCATCACCGGGGCGCTGGAAGAAGGCGATTATGCCGCCAAGCTGATCCGCACCGGCTTCAACGCCGTATCTATCGAGCCCACCCGCCTCTATTCGATTGAGGATGCGCGCCATTTTCTGATCGAAGCCGGAATCGATGTGGACGCCATCGCATCCCTGGCAGACGGCGGATTCATGAGCGCCATTATCCGCGCCACCAAGCCCGCAGCGGTCTGCCAAGATCCCGCTTGCTGCTGCACGGCGCAAGCGCTGACGACGCGGTGCTAGCCATCCCAAGACACGCAACCCTCGCCAAAGCTCCTGGAGAAGGACAAATAGTTGAAAGAATCTACAACATTCTGGTTCTGTGTACCACCAACTCGGCGCGAAGCATTATGGGCGAAGCGTTCTTCAACACCATGGAAGGCGGCCGTTTCCGGGCCTACAGCGCAGGCAGCCACCCTACGGGCATTAGGAACCCGTTTGCCATCGAGCAGATTCGGGAACTTACTTACCCCGTCGGTCGACTACCCAGCAAGAGCTGGAACGAGTGCTCCCCGCCCGGCGCTCCGCCTTTGCTCAGACCCAGCGCCAGATCCGCCACCGGTTGCAGCTTTTCCTCGGCCTGCCCATCGATACATTGGACCGCATGGCCCCGGAAAACCGGATGCGGGCAATCGGCACGGAGCCGTAACCATCCTGAAGACGGCAGAGCAGCATCGCAACGGCGCCTCGCGTGCCTGTATGCTGTGAGCCAGGACGGTTCCCGATGACACGTACGGATCAGGTCTTCGAATCCCTCTTTCTTTTTTTGGCCCTCCCGCTAGCCTATCGCCTTTCGCCGCTGCGCATTCCCGCGCTGCCCCTGCTGTGGGCGGCCGCAGCCTACGCGACCTGGCAGTTGCTGCGCGATTCGCACTTCGACCGCGCCAAACTCTGGAATGCCGCTTCCCTGGCCAGTCACGCCAGCCTCATCCTGGCCATATTCACTTTGGTCGCCCTGCTGCTCTGGCTGGGGGTGCGCCGCTTTGACCCGCAACTCGAATGGAGCCTGGTGCGCCAGCGCCCCGCCTTATGGATGGTGGGGATGGTGGCCTACCCGGTTCTTTCGGTGTATCCGCAAGGCCTTCTTTACCGCGCCTTCTTCTTCCAGCGCTACGCCGGGCTCTTCCCCAATCGCTGGGCCATGATCGTGGCCAGCGCCGCCGCCTTCGCTTTTTTGCACATCGTCTTCCGCAACCCTCTGGCCGTAGCACTCACCTTCGGCGGCGGCTTGCTCTTCGCCTATCGTTATGCCGAGACCGGTTCGCTGGCTGCTTCCAGCTTTGAACATGCACTGTACGGATGCTGGCTCTTCACCGTGGGGCTGGGACAGTTCTTCTACCATGGCACTCTCTCTTCAGTGGGCACGGCTCTGCAGCGATAACGAGATTCTTCCGTTTTTCACTTGACGCGCCATAGGCATCGTACTATCGTACGTTTCGTACGATGAAGAGACAGTCCAGCCTCGAATTTGCTCTCCTCGGTCTGCTCCAGCAGCAGGCGCAATCCGGCTATGACCTGCGCAAGACCTTTGCCACCACCGCCATGCGTCACTTCAGCGACAGCCCGGGCTCCATCTACCCGGCGCTGAGGCGGTTGGAAGAACGCCGCTGGATTACGGCGGAGAGCCCCGCCCTGCCTGTCGATCCGCGCCGCCGCCGAGTCTTCCGGCTCACCGCCGCCGGCCGGGAGACGCTGGTAGCCCGGATCTCGCTGCCGGTGACGCGGCAGGACGTAATCTGGCAGCTCCCCGAACTAATGCTGCGCTTTGCCTTCATGGACGGAAACGTGCCCCGCGCCACCGCCATCCGTTTTCTTACCGATTTTGAGCGGGAACTCGGCGGCTACGTCGAGGAACTGCGCGGCCAGTGGGAGCAGATGGGTTCCCTGGTCTCCATCCACACCGGAGTCCTCGCCTTTCAATCGGGGATTGAGGGGTTTGAGGCCCAACTTGAATGGGCGCGGCGATCCCGCGCTCTGCTCGCGGAGGAACCTCGATGAAAGTCGTTCTCAAGCTGACCGCCTGCTGGGGGGTCTTCGCGTTGTCTCTGCTCGCCGCCGGTTTGCTGGCGCGCAGCTTACATTTACAACTCATTCCTGCGGGAACCAACCTGCCCCTGCTGCCGCACTTATCACGGATGTTAGTGGCCGCCGCGGTATTGACCTCAGGCCTAGCCCCGCTGGCCCGCGGACTGTCTGGCCCGGCAGTCACACGCTGCGCAGCGATAGCTCTCTTCCTCTTTTTGGCGCTGGGCGTCAACACCCTGCTCGATGCCGCGATCTTCGCTCATGTCTTTGACTGCGTCGTTCCTGGCCACATACTCTCCTTTGCCCTCCAATCCTTGTTTCTGGGAGCGGCGTTGGGATTGTGTTTCGGATTGCCGGCGCGGACGGTAAAACTTCCGCGCCTTACGATACGGCAGTGGGTATGGCGCGCAGCCGTCGCATGGATCGCCTGGCCCTTGATCTATCTCTTCTTCGGTATCTGCGTGGCGCCCATCGTCATACCGTACTATCAAAATCATTCCCTGCCGGGATTTCATATCCCCACTCCACAGGTCATTCTGACCATGCAACTGGTGCGCAGCCTGGTCTTTCTGGCCGCAACGCTGCCGTTGGTTGCATTGTGGAGAGGTTCGCGGCGCGGGCTTTGGCTGTCCCTGGGGTGTGCGCACACTGTCACCGTAGCTCTCTTCGGACTGATTGCGGCAACATTTCTGCCTGCGCTGATGCGTCTGGCGCACGGCGCGGAGATGACGGCAGATGCCTTTGCCTACACCGGTTTACTGGTGCTGCTCTTCGCCAAAACCGAAACCTCCCCCGAAACAGCGGCGGTCAAACCAAAAGTCGAACGAATGGCTACTGCCACTTCCAAATAGTGGAAAGGGAAAACGATGAGTGCAAGAACGATTACGGCTCTACTGATCTTCTCTACTGGCGCGGCGCTTCTGGCCGGTCAAAGTCCTAACTCCAACCCCCTGCACCGCCAGTACCGCGAAGGCGAGACGCTGGTCTATCGCATGAACGGCATCAACGAAACCTGGCATTATTCGATTCAGGCAGATGGGATCGTCAAGAAAGACCCCTCCGGCGCCTTCTTCGAGGAGTACCGTTGGTCGAAGATGGAGACCGCCGGCCAGCCGCTACCGCTTTCTGCGCAGTCCAGCGAATTCCGCCAGCGCCTTTCGCTCGATCCCAGCCAGAACCCCTCGGTTCCCGACTTCGCCAAGGTGGACCCCAAACTCATCGGTCCCATCGCCGACTTCATGACCTTCTACTCCGATCTGTGGCTGGCGATTAAAACCGGACAACTGACCAAGCCCGGAGATCATTTCTATGTTCCCAACGGCACGCCCAATTCCTGGGCGGATGGGAGCCATGTTCTCCTCGGCCAAAGCGCCATCGACTTCGACCTGACTCTGAAGAGCATCGACAAGGCCAGTCAGACCGCGGTGCTGGTGGTTCGCCACGTTCCGCCGGCCAAGTCCACTATTCAGTTGCCAGCCGCATGGATGCAAACGCCAGTGGGCGACAGGCCCAATAACTGGGTCGGTGTGCAAAAGGAGCAAGACGGCAAGTTCACTGCCTCGGTCGGCGAGGAGACCTTTATCGACGAGATCGATCTGAGTCTGATCGACGGCAAGATCCTCAAAGCCACCATGGACAATCCGGTCAAAACCATCGAGCGCAGTTGCCAAGACCAGGCTCTGACCCAGTGCTCCGACCCAAAATCCCATGTAATCCTGCGCAAGATCGAGATTGTCCTGGTGCAGTAACTGCGAGTCATCGAAACCGAATCTCCACCCTCCGCAAAATGGAGGGCCCCAACCCTCGCCGAGCTGTTGTCTTTGCGGCTAGGGAATTTTCAGAGATGTCGTAAGGTGAAACCTCGAGGCTAAGTCAGCGCGACCATCAGGGAGCGACGACTTGCCCATACCTTTGGCGACCCCGCTTTATCTCTGAAAATGCCCGAGAGTGGGCCGGGATCAATTCAAAGACGCAGCACCAATAACTAGGGCGCGACCCAAGCCGCGCCCTTCTCTTTGTTGCATTGGAGTGCGATTTTAGAACTTGACCGAGGCAGCGCGAGGCGAAACGCCGCTGAGTTCGGCGGTGCGGGCTTCGGCATAAGCAGCGGCGCCCAGCAGGGCGGCGCGGCTCTCCAGGATGATGCGCACCGGCATATTGATGAGCAACTGGCTGAGCCGTCCCTTATCGGTAAAGGCCTTCATGAAGGTTCCGTCCTTGAGCTTCTCGATGATGCGGGGAGCGATGCCGCCGCCCACATACAGTCCACCCACGCTGAGCAGCTTGAGGGCCAGATTGCCGGCCTCGGCGCCATAGACGGAGACGAACATGTCCAGCGTCCTCTCGCAGATCTCGCTCTTCTCGGCCAGAGCCAGTTCGGTGATAACGGCGTTGGAATCTTCCTCCGCCATCCGCTCGGTCAACCAGGCAGGTTCTTCCATGCCGCGCACTTCACGCAAAAATTCATAGATATTGGTCAGACCCATACCGCTGACCACCCGCTCGTAGCTGATGCGACCGTCGTATTTCTGCTGCAAAAAGCGCAGCAGATCGATCTCGTCCTCGTTACGGGGGGCAAAATCGGCGTGACCGCCCTCGGAGGGATACGGAGTATGGCTGCGGCCATTCCAGATCAAGAGACCCTCGCCCAGACCGGTGCCGGCGGCAATCAAGGCGCGGTTACCCATCTGGCTGGCATCGCCCTCGCTGAGCGTCAGAATCTGCTCGTGGGAGAGTTCCGCTACACCGTAGCCATTGGCTTCCAGATCGTTGATCAGGAAGACATGATCGATGCTCAGGCTGACGCAGAGTTCACGGCTATCCAGGGTCCAGGGCAGGTTGGTCAGGCGCAGACGGCCGTCGCGCACCGGGCCGGGAACGCCGAAACAGGCCGCACTAACCTTGTCTGTGCCCAAAAACTCTTTAACGATCGCTTCCAGCCCGCCGTAATCCTTGGCCGGGAAGCGCTGATCGCGGGTATATGCCAGTTTGCCGTCTGAAAAATCGTACAGCGCCAGGTGTACTTTGGTGCCGCCTACGTCGCCTGCCAGAATCATCGTTCTCTCTCCACAACGCCACAGCCTTCTCCGTCGGTAGGTGGTAGAAGCGCGGCGGCGGCCTTATCCAAGATTAAAGTGAGTATACCGCTCGCGGGCCATATCAGTTGACTGGGCAGGCGTTCCGGGTCGCGCGGTCCGAGAAATACCTGCTTGATCGCCTCCGCCTTCTCCGCCCCGCCGATCATGAAAAACACCGAACTGGCGTGGTTGATCAGTGGCCAGGTCAGGGTCACTCGCCAACTGTCTTTCTGCGGCACATGGTTGGCCACCGCCAGGCGGCCCAATTCGTGAATCGCGACGGTGTGCGGGAAGAGCGAGGCGGTATGGCCGTCATCGCCCAGGCCCAGCGCTACCAGGTCAAAGCGCGGTATCTCCGCGCCCTCCAGACGAAAGCTGTTACGCAGTTCCGACTCGTAGCGCGCCGCGGCCGCCTCCGGCTCGAGTTCGCCCTCGATGCGGTGAATCTGGGCGGCCGGGATGGGTACCTTGTCCAACAGGGATGCGCGGGTCATGCGGTAGTTGCTCTCGGCGTGCTCCGCCGGCACCATGCGCTCATCTACCCAATAAACTTCCAGCCTATCCCAGGGGACACGGGCGCGCCAAGGCTGTTGCGGATCGGCCAGCAGCACGAAAGCCGCGGCGGGAGTCGTTCCGCCGCTGATGGCAATGCGCGCGCGGCCGCGGCCCGCCACCGCCTCTTCGATCATCTCCGTAAAATACTGTGCCGAGCGATATGCCAACGCCGCGGCGTCCGGCTCGACGTAATATTTGATGCTGAGCTTTCTGGGCATCGCCTTCGCAGCCTCGTATCTCTACTCTACGTGCATGGAACTGCGCGGCGTACCGTTTCCCCATGAAAACCGCAAAAATCAATGCGACTTTGATCCCTTTTCCTGATTTGCAAACACTTCTGGCGCCCAACAAAAAGACCGGCGCATGGCCGGTCTTCTTGCGGGCTCGCAGAAACAGGGAGTTATGTGGTCGAACGGGGGCGAACCGTAATCACCGTTGCCGGAACCACTGTGCCGCTGCCGGTATAGGTGCAGCCCAGATCGTTTCCGCCCGCCGCCACCGGGACGCAAGCCGGCAGGTTGGGAGAAATCTGCTGCTTGTCCTTGGGCGTCGTGCCGGTGATGTCGATGTAGTGGATCTTGTTGTCGCCCGAGGTGGAGACAAAGAACAGGGTGTTGTCGGGACTGAAGGCGCCGGCCAACGGCGCGGTAATCGTCGCCGGCGTGCTATCCGTCAGGGAAAGGTAGTTGAGCATACCTGCGCCGCTGGCCGCGGGTTGGTAATAGGGCAACGGAGCGCCAGCCGTCGCGCCCGAATAGGTCAGGAAAGCCAGGCTGGAGGAGGGCGAAACCACCATCTGGTTCAGGTTGCTGGCGCTCACATTGCTCACCGGCACGTTGGCTGCCAGGGTGCCATTGGTCTTCAGTGCCGAGAGCGCGCCGCCCACCGCGGGAGCAAAGTTGCCCGCACCCACGCCCACCCCAGGGCATACGGTGGTGGGAATCGAGACCGAAATGTCCGAGAGCGAGACCCCGCTCGCCGACAAAGCCGCGCCCAGAATGTGCTTGCCGTCGGTGGTGGCGGCCAGCACATCGGTCGCTACCGTCACCGAGTCCGCCTGCGGATAGAGAGCGGTGATATTGCTGTTCACCACCGTCCCGTCGGCCTTGACCCCGCCCGCCGTGCCGGTCGGGCACCAGGTATGGGAGACGGTCGAAGCGCCGCTCACATAAGCGCCTACGCCCGGAACCGTAATGGCCAGGCTGCGCGAACAACTGGTCGAGTTGCCGGCCTTGCAGGTGGCTACGGCAGCCGCGGCGCCGGGCAGCGGATAGGAGTTCCAGCCAGTGTTCTGGTTATACACATACAATGTGTCGGAGTGATTGGTGGTGCCTGCGGCCACATTGGCTGGCAGGTAGTTCAATGCGGCACTGTCGGCGACGTACAGCGTCTTGATATCCGGCGTCCAGGCCGCAACCGCGCCCAGGCCGCCGAAGGTCGCGATAATCCCCGAGCCCGGCGAGTAGATGTAAAACACCTGTCGCACCTGATCGTTGATGAGAACTGTCGAGTTGTCCGGGGCCACCGCCAGTACCACGCCGGGAACAGAACCGTCCTGCTTGGAGACGGTATTGGTGCTTGCGGTATAGACCATCAACTCATGTGAGGAGCCGAAGTAGAGGTTGGCGCCCAGCTTGTCCATCATCATCGAGTTCGGCACATAGGGCAGGCGCACCGAGGAACCCACCGTGCCGGTCAGTAACTCTACCGGAACAAAGTACTGCGACTGTCCGGGTGCGCCGAACCAGACAAATTGGCTGGCGGTGCCGGGGGTGGCGATCTCCACGGAATTACTGCTAATCGGCAGTCCCGTCCCGAACTGGCCCAGTACATTGACCGGGGCCGAGTTGCAGGCGGGCGGCTGGCAGATGGCGTAAATCGTGGCCACGCCCGGATAGGAGGTGCTGACCGTGCCCTGGTATCCGGCGGTAATATCCACTGGGTCCGTCGACTGGTAGTCAAGCGTCAAACCGGTAATGGGATTGCCCTGGGTATCGACAACACTGGTGACCAGATTCTCGGTCACCCCCGGGGTAATCTGGCCACTGGTCTGGCCATTCGCCAAGGCCACGGAGATCGAGGCCGGCGGGCAGGTCGAGAAGTATCCCGCCGACGACGACGAACCCGCCACCGAAGCGGTGATCAGCGTGGTTCCCGGAAGGTCCGCCGTAATCTGGTTGGTCACACTGTTGATCGAGGCCACCGAGGTGTTGCCCACGGTATATGACAACGCCCCAATGACATTTGAACAGTCTTGAACCGCGCTCGAATTGGGCGCGCAGAGCAACATTTGTGTTCCGTTGTTGTCGTAGTAGGCCTGCACATCCAAGGAGGTTGGCCAGGTGGCGCCCTGGGAAAGGCATTTCGTCGGGCCCACCAGACTCAACGCCGTCACCGGTGCATGAACAAAGACTTGCACCGGATTCGAGGTCACTCCCGCTCCTGAGGCGGTGACATAAGCCGAGCTATACGGCAGCCCGTTAGTCGCCGGAAGCGGATTGGGCGCCGAACAAATGGTGTAATTGGCGATGCCGCCACCACTATTCCGGTTCCAGGTGCCCGCGCACATACTGCCCCCAGGCGATATATCCACCAACTGGTTGTTGGTGGTTCCATAGCTGAAACTAGGTACGGCGGCGCTCGAGCCCGTGCAGGTCGACGCGGTGGGAGAGCCAATCTGCCGCGTCTGACCGAAGGCCATGGAGAGCCCCCCCGTCTGCGGCGGCAGCGATATGGCATACACGTCGGTAACCTTCAGGCCATACCCCAAACCAAAGCAATAGTTCGCTGCGGGGTTGCGGGTGCAGCCGGAGATCGACATCCCGGCAGGAATGGCCAGACACAACAAGCAGACAAGCGTTAAAAACCGCCGCATGAATCCTCCCCGCCCCGCCGCTTCGATCCGCGGAACGGTCTCTCCGAATACGTTAAGAACTTAGGTCGCAAGCGGTCCGCCCTCAAGCCCCTTGCTGGCTTGCCTTCCCCGCCTGATGCTCGGGAATCCGGCCAGCAGCAGGGAAATCCCGCGAACCGCCGGAGGACAAAACACGCTCCAAAACTCCAATGAAAAGTGTATCAGGCCCACCGCCCCGCGCCCACTCCCGCCACCCGGCGGCGGATGCGAAGGTCTGCCTTCTCAATAGACTTCTCCCCGCCGCTAGGGCGAGCAACCGGCCCCAAAACTTCCTCACCCCGCTTTGACACGCTTCTTTCTGCTTGTCCAGCCGGCCCAGATGGCAATTGCGCTGTTCAGCGGTGCTACCTCCACTCGAAGTGTCTAGAGCCTGTCCGATCAATCCATTCCCTTCTTGCCCAAAGCCGCCGCCCCGGCGCCCGGGGGCAGATAGCGTCCAAACCACTCCAGTGCTCGATCGAGCACGTCGCGGCGGTGCTCCCCATCCACGAACCCGTGGCCCTCGTTGGGATACACCACCAGTTGCGTCGCCACCCCGCGCGCCTTGAGCGCGTGCCAGAACTCGAAGGACTGCGGCGCCGGACACTCCCCATCCCGATCGCCCACCACCACCAGCGTCGGAGTAGCCGCATTTTTGATGAAATCGATCGCCGAACTCCTCGCGTAGACCGCCGGATCGTCGTAAACCGAGGCGCCAAAATACGGCAGCATCCACTGATCGATGGAATTCTCCCCATAATAGGATTGCCAGTCGGAGATCCCCGCCCCCGCCACCGCCGCCTTGAAGCGTCCCGTCTGGGTGACCGCGAACATGCTCATGAAGCCGCCGTAGCTCCAGCCGGCGATGCCCACACGGTTCACATCGACCGGGTATTTGCCCAGCACGGCCTCCACCCCAGCCAGAATGTCGCGCAGATCGCCATAGCCGAAGTCCCGGCGATTGGCCTGCGTAAAGGCCTCGCCCTGGCCAAAGCTTCCCCGCGGATTCGGTTGCAGCACAAAGTAGCCCGCCGCCGAGAAGGCCTGCGCGCTCAGGCTGTAGCTTGCTCCCCAGCGGGGCGTCGCCGCCGCCGCTGGCCCCCCATGCACCATCACTATCAAGGGATAGGTCTTGGCCGGATCGTAGTTCCGGGGCTGCATCAGCCAGCCCTGCACGTTGAACTCGTCGCTCTTCCAGGTCATGGAAGTTGAGCTTCCCCAACCAGGCTTTATCCCCTCGCTCCAGTGCGTCAACGGCACCGGAGGGCCGCCTGCTCCGCCTGCGCAGCCCAGCAGCGCGGAACCCGCCCGCGCAGCCCAGATCTCCTCCGGGCGGTCAAAACTGCTGGACTTGAAGACAAACAGCTCATGCCCCGCGGTCGCCGACAGGCTCATCTCCATGCGCCCGTCGCCCACGCTGGCGGGAAGGCTGAAGACCGCTTTCTGAGCCCCCGCCGCGCAGCCGCCGCTCGCCCCCAGGCGCAGCAGAAGCAGCTGCGCATTCCCCCCAGCCAGTTCGCTGACAAAGATCTTCTCCTCGCCCGCCCACTCGATCCAGGCCGCCGACGCCGCCCGCTGCGGGGTCAAATTGACCGCCTCCCCGCCCGCCGCCGGAACCACCCACACATCCCCGCCGGTTGAGCCCTGATCGCTCATCAATCCGCCAATGAAAGCGATCTTCTTCCCCTCCGGCGACCAGCGCGGCACCGCCATCTGCAATCCATGCAGCGGGCCGGAGTCCTTGCTGAGATCGAGAACCACCACCGGCGCCCCGCCCAGCGCTTGCGCGCACAGCTTGGCCACCCACCAGTTGCTTTCTCCTGGCGGATCGGCGGCAATGTAGGCCAGCCCCTGGGAATCCGGCCGCCAGTCGAACTCGTATACGTGCAACGCAGCCGGAGTCGCCCACTCCGGCGGCGCGGGCTTGGCGGCGTCGACCCGGGCCACGGCGACCCGCTGAATCTCGATGCCGTCTTCGCCAATGACTCCCGCCCAGGGCTTCATCGCCGCCAGCGCCCCGGCCGGCCGCGTTGCCCCCTGCACAAAGAGAAAAGCAATCCGGCTCCCATCCGGAGCAAAGGCCGGCGCCTCGGCATAACCATGCAGTTCGGTCAACTGCCGCGCCTTGCCCGTCAGATTCCTGCCCGCCGCGCCCTGCGCCGTTCCCTTGGCCCCAACATTTGCCGCGTTGAGCTGAAAAAGATACAGATCGCTCTGCTCGCCGGGGTGGGCACAGTCGGAAAAGAAAGCCAGCGCCCGCCCGTCGGGCGACCAGGCCAGTTCGTTCTCCTGGCAGTGCTGTCCGGGGGTGGACGCCGCCGTCACCCGCTCGCTCTTTTCCAGATCGTTCATCGCCGCCAGGCGAATCTCCTCGCCCTCCTTGGCCGGCTCGATCCACGCCAGCAGCTTGCCGTCCGGCGAGACCGCCACCTGGCCCGCCGTGTGGCCCCGGTGCTGACTCTTCCCGGCTGCCTCCATGTGGGTTGCCGGCGCGTTTGCCTTGGCATCCTGCGCCACCGCCGGCAACGAAGCGAAAAGGACGGCGCTTAGCAGCAGCGCCCCAGTACAAAAAACTACGCATTTGCGACCCGAAAACATACGCAAATGCTATCAGGATGGCGCAAAAGAGCCCGTAAGGATGGGTCAAATATTGTCTGCCGAAATAAACATAAATGCTTACAATGGAGGGGTGAAGAGCCGCGATTTCAAACGCTGGCTGGCGGCTCAGGGCGTAACCTTTACGCCCGCCAAGGGTTCGCACCTGAAAGCCGAATTGAACGGCAAGACCTCATTCCTGCCCATGCACAACAAGGATCTCAAGACTGATACGGTCGAGGGCGTCAAGAAGCAACTGGGGCTGAAGTAGGAGGAGAAAGATGGTACGTTATCCGGCAAATTTTCAAACGGAAGAAGAAGGCGGATTCGTAGTCACCTTCCCCGATATTCCCGAGGCCATCACCCAGGGCGAGGACGTTGAAGACGCCAAGCGTCACGCCGCCGACGTGCTCGAAGCGGCATTGGATCTCTATCTTGAATCCGGCCGCCCCATCCCCACGCCTTCCCGTCCCCGGCAAGGCCAGCACATGATCGAGCTGCCCGCCAGCGTCTCTGCCAAGGTTCTGGTGCTGAACGAGATGAATGTACAGGGGGTGCGCCCGGCGGAGCTGGCGCGCCGCTTGCAAGTCACTCCGCAGGAGGTCACCCGCCTGCTCAACCTGCGCCACGCCACCAAAATCGACGCCCTCGCCAACGCCCTCAAAGCCCTGGGCAAAACCCTAGAACTGCGCGCCGTGTAGGCCTATGCAAGCTTCTGAGCGCCGGCAATCCGTTCCAGGATTTCTGTCAAGTTAGCGGATTCTATGTCCGAGACGTCGACCCCGTATATTTCTCGTATCTTGGCAACATACGAGTCATTATTTTCGTCCGCATGAAAATCCCATAGACTTGACTCATCCGATATCCACGCCGATTCAAATTTCAGGACGCGACGAATGAAATCCTCGCAAAGTTCCGGGTAGTCGTTTACTCGCTCCTGAGCGGCAAATTCGATAGGGACATTTGTGCCGGGCCGAGGAAGCGGTTCACCCTTTTCCTTTTTCCTCGTTTTGACTGCCGCAAAAGTGCATCTCAGATTTTGCAATGCCTCAGCGCGCGAATCCCCGCTTCCCGTAATATGCCAATTCACAACACGGGCCAAGTATCGGTGCAGCTTGAATCGCGGCGCCGTGTAGGCAAAAGATGGGTCGCATTCTTGGGTGCGGAATACAACAGGGTAATCGGATAGTTCCCAATCACGCTTTCGATAAGACAGACAGCGTTTCCACAACGCAAGTACTTGATTCGTCGTGCGTACTGCCAATCTTGTTGGAATCATTAGTTGCTTCCTGCACCGTTTCCGACCGCCGCATGAATCGCCAGCAGCTTTTCCAGCAGCGGCTTGAGCAGTTTCAGGTCCAGTGCATTGGCCCCATCCGACTTGGCGTTGGCCGGGTCGTCGTGGACCTCCAGAAACAGTCCGTCGATCCCCGCCGCCACCGCCGCCCGCGCCAGCAGCGGAATGAACTCCGGCTGGCCGCCACTCACCCCTCCGGCCGCCGAAGGCTGCTGCACGGAGTGCGTCCCATCGAAGACCACCGGAGCCATCGCCCGCATCACCGGCAGGGAGCGGAAATCCACCACCAGCGTGTTGTAGCCGAAGCTGGCCCCGCGCTCGGTCAGCGAGACGCGCTCGTTGCCGGTCGAGCGCACCTTCTCCACGCCGTGCGCCATATCCCAGGGAGCCACGAACTGCCCCTTCTTGATGTTGACGGCCCGTCCGGTCTTACCCGCGGCCACCAGCAGGTCGGTCTGGCGACAGAGGAAGGCGGGAATCTGCAACACATCCACCGCCTCGGCCGCCACCTCGCAATGCGCCGGCTCATGCACGTCGGTCAGCACTGGCAGGCCGGTCTCCTTGGCCACTTTGGCCAGAATCCGCACCCCCTCCTTGAGGCCGGGGCCCCGGAAGCTCTTCACGCTGGTGCGGTTGGCCTTATCGTAGCTGGCTTTGAAGATGTAGGGAACGCCCAGGTCGCTGGCGATGCGCTGAATGGCCGCGGCCATCTTCAGCGCGTGGCTCTCGGACTCGATAACGCAGGGCCCGGCAATGAGAAAAAGCTGACCCTCGCCCACACGGACCGGACCGATTTCAAAGGAGTGGCTCACACTGCCGATTCTACCGTGAAGCAGGGAACCAGGGAACAAGGGAACAGTTTTCAGTTGTCAGCGGCCTGTGATCGGTGCTCAGCAACCGGAAACCGAAGATCGGAGTTTGTCGCCGGAAAAAAGTTGAGCGCCCTGCGCAGGAACACCGTCCCTCGGGACTCCGCATGGATTGGCGGTTTCGTCAACCCCACGCTGAAGCGCGCGGGGCTAACAACCACTGCGCCTACGGCGCGGGCAATTCCCTATCCCCTATTCCCTTGTTTCCTCGTTCATCAAGAAACGATTCCAGAATCAGCGTGGCCGCCACCTGGTCCACCAGGCGGCGATGGTCCTGGCGAGCGTGGCCGGCCTGGTAGAGAATCTGGTGCGCCTCGTGGCTGCTTAGGCGCTCGTCCCAGAGGTGGATGGGCAACCCCGACAGGGCTCCCAATTCGGCGGCAAATTCTTGAATTTTCTTGGCTTGCTCGCTCATTTCCCCAGACAGGTGGAGCGGATTGCCGACCACGATCCCCGTCACCCCATAGCGTCGGCAGAGCCGCGCCAGCGAGCGCAGATCTTCGCGCTGGTTGCGCCGCCGCTCCAGCGTCAGCACTGGCTGCGCGGTCATGCCAAGTTCGTCGCTCACGGCCACGCCGATGCGCTTCGAACCAACATCCAGGGCCAGATAGCGGGGATGAGAGAGAGATTCCAGAGTCCAACTCCTGCTTCCAGCTTACCGGCCCAGTCCATATTTGCGGAATCCGATGCGGCCAATTCTCTCCTTCGCCCGCCCGCCGCGCGGAATTGCGCGGGCCGATAGTGTGCTCCCCGGTACAATCGAAGAGGAAGAGAGTCCTGGAGCGGGGTTTTCACGTCTCTACTGGGAGAAAGGATTATCCGCAAGGGAATGGCGCATGGCCGTAGGCAAGGAAGAAGGAGAAAAGGTTCCGCTGCGACGGGGTTCCTGCTGGTGTTTTTCCTGCTGCTCTTGGCAGGCAGCGGGTTGGCCTGGTTGCTGTTGATGCCCTATGGCCCGCAGACCGAGACCTTTGTCGAACTGGCGCCGGGCTCTACCACGCTGCGCATGGGCCAGCAATTGGAAGCGGCGGGAATCGTGCGCAGCCGCTATGCCTTCGACCTATTGCGCTGGTGGAAGCGGGGCACGCTGCGCGCCGGCGAATATCGCTTCGACCACCCCGTCACGGTGGGCGAGGTTTATGCGAGAATTGCCCGCGGCGATGTTTTCACCCGCACGGTGACCATTCCCGAGGGCGCGAGTATCTTCGAGATCGCCGCGCGGCTGGAGCAGGCGGGAATCGGCACTAAACAGGGATTTCTGGACGCGGCGGCTCAGCAAACCGCCTTGGTGGCCGACTTGGACCCCGCAGCCAAGAGCTTGGAAGGCTATCTCTTTCCAGACACCTATCACTTCGCGCGCAAGGCGACCCCAGCCCAGGTCTGCGCGGCAATGGTACGGCGCTTCCGGGCCGTCGCCGGGCAAATTGGATTGAAAGGCAATATGCATCGCTTGGTCACCATGGCTTCATTGATCGAACGGGAGACGGCGGTTGACGCCGAGCGGCCCTTGGTGGCCTCCGTCTTCGCCAACCGCCTCGACAAGCAGATGCCGCTGATGACCGATCCCTCCGTGATCTACGGATTGCAGATGGAAGGGCGCTGGCGGGGAGCCATCTACGCCAGCGATCTCAAGCTGGATACGCCCTATAACACGTACCTGCACCCCGGCCTGCCGCCCGGCCCGGTGGCCAATCCCGGCGCGCACTCGCTACGCGCGGCTATGACGCCGGCGCAAACGGATTACCTCTACTTTGTCGCGGCGGGAGCCAATCCCCAGGGACACTCGATCTTTGCCGCCACCCTGGAAGAGCACAACCACAACGTGGCCGGCTACCGTCATGCCGTCAAGAAGGCGGGGAAACGATGAACCCTTACTGTCGCATGGCCGCCTCCGCGGCCTTGTCCCTGCCCCTGCTGCTCTCCGGCTGCATGTTCACCACCCGCAAACTGCCCATTCCCAAGCCACCCCTGGTCACCCAGACGGCTACCGCGGCCGACCTGGTGGCACAGCTCAACCGCCGCTGGACAGCCTTCGACACCCTGAACGCCAAGGTCCAGATGCAGCTCAGCGTGCTCAAGGCTCAGGAGGGATTGGCCAAGGACTACACCTCCATCCCCGGCATCATCCTCATGCGCAAGCCGGAGATGCTGCGCGTCCTGGGACGAGTTCCGGTGCTCGGCACCCGCGCCTTCGACATGGTCAGCGACGGCAAGGACTTCACCCTCTGGATTCCCTCCCGCAAGCAGGCATTCAAGGGCTCCAATGCCATCACCAAGAAGTCGCTTAACCAGATTGAAAATATCCGCCCCAAGTTCTTTCTCGACGCCCTGGTGGTGCGCGGGCTGGAAGCTGACGACCTCTATACCGTCACCGCCGACAGCATCACCGTCGAAGACGCCGCCAAGAAACACCTTTATACGGTTCCCGAGTACGTGCTCGGCATCATGCGCCGAAAGCCCGGCAGCCCGCAACTGACGCCCATGCGCGTGGTGCGCTTCCACCGCGACGACCTGCTCCCCTATCAGCAGGATATTTACGATAACGAGGGCAATCTGGAGACCCAGGTCGTCTATGAGGGCTATCAGAACTTCGGCGGCAACCAGTATCCAACCAAGGTCACCATCCGCTGTCCCATTCAGGAGTTCCAGATTGTCCTGACGGTGGATAAGATCGTCGAGAACACAAATCTCAGCGAGGATCAATTCCAGATCGATATCCCCGGCGAAACCCAGATCAAGAACCTGGAGTAGCACCGCGGCGCCCGCCAATCCAACGATTGATCCGGCCCGTAAATACTGGCGCTCCGTGCCCCATCCTTTCCGCATTTTCAGCGAAAAGGGTGGGATAGCAATGAAATTCCGCTCTACACCCTTCGAAATTCGCTCTAAACTCGACCACTGGACAATCGCGGCGGCAAAAACCCTTACTCCTCGCCGAGTTCGTAGGGAATGCCGAATCGGCCGATCTGCATCAACGCCTTGTCGCTCGGCGGCCAGATGTGCAGGCTCTCCACCCGGCTCTGCCCGGCGATGCGCCGCGCTTCGGCAGTGCCCACCAATGCGCCCGTTGCCGCCTCATGAAAATGCACACTGAGCGCATCCCCGCCGCTGGAGCGCGTCCAGCCAAAGGCGTAGGTTCCCGGCTTCAGCGTCACCCCGCCGATGCGCAACGGAGCTTGCACCACCAGGTAATGCGAATACTTGCCGTCGGCGGAGTAGCCGGCGGTCAACAGCACCACCCCGGCAATGAAGTGTCCGCGGCCGTTGACGATGCCGCTGGCGGTGCGCATCTCCGTCTCGATGTGCTCCCGCTCCACCGCCGCGCGCGCCGGCAGCAGTGCTGCCAACTCCGCATCCGTCGCCTGTCGCCAGGCTTTCTGTGCCGTCGCCAAGGGGGACAAGACCCCCAACAAAAATCCACCCACCACCGCCGCTGCCAGCAATCTTCTTTTCATCATCGTGTCTTTCTCAGGGATTCCAGCGGCACAATGCCGCGCTGGATGGCCGCCGTGGCCGCCTGGGTGCGATCGCTCACCCCCAGCTTGCCCAGCAGGCTGTTGATGTGTGTCTTCACCGTCGCCTCCGAGATCTCCAACTCGGTGGCGATCTCCTTGTTGCTCTTGCCATGCACAATCTGCTCCAGAACGTCGAACTCGCGCGGCGTCAGTTCTTCGCTCCCCATGCGCTCCGCCAGCTTCTGCGCAATCGCCGCGGGAATGTGCGACTTGCCGGCATGAACCGCGCGCATGGTGGCAATTAGTTCCTCGGTGGTCATGCCCTTGAGCAGATAGGCCCTGGCCCCGGCCTGCAAGGCGCGGAAGATGTCTTCGTCGCCATCGTAGGTGGTGAGCACGATGAAGCGCGCCTGCGGTACCTCCATGCGTATGCGCTGGATCACCTCCACCCCGCTCAACCGCGGCAGGCGCAGATCGACCAGCGCAATGTCCGGCTGGTGCTTGCGGTATTGCGCAATGGCCTCCACGCCGTCCGCCGCTTCGCCCACCACTTCCAACCCCTCCGCCATGTTCAGCAGTGCCACCAGCCCCTGCCGCACCACGTGATGGTCTTCGATCACCAATACGCGAATATTCTCGCGCTTTGCTTCATTGCTCACGATTGCTCCTTGAACTCCCTGGAAAGCTCTCTGCTCGGCGTCAGCGCTTGCAACCGCACCGTCGTTCCCACCCCCGGTTCGCTCGTCACTTCCAGCCGTCCGCCGATCGCATCTGCCCGCTCGCGCATACCCGTCAGCCCATAATGGCCCGGCTCCGGCTCATCGTCGTCGCCACTTTCGAAGCCGCGGCCATCGTCGCGCACTTCCAGCGCAATCTCCGCCGGCCCGTACTCCAATTGCACGGTAAGCGTGGTCGCTCCGGCGTGCTTCTTCACGTTATGGATCGCCTCCTGGGCCACGCGCAAGAATTCCTGCTCCATCTCCGCCGGCAGTGGTCGATATGCGCCAAAGCTGCTGAAACTCGCGGTCAGCCCATGGCTGTTTTCCGCCTCGGCCAGACGGCGCATCTTGACCGGCAGCGTGCTCTCGGTGGAGTCTTGCGAGCGCAGCGCCCAGATCGATTGCCGCGCCTCGGCCAGACCCTCACGCACATACCCCCGTGTCACATCCAGATGTTTGGCCGCGGCCGCGGTCTTGTTCTTGCGCAGCAGTTCGGAGAGCACCTCCAACTGCACGCTGATGCCCACATACCCCTGGGCCAGGGTGTCGTGAATCTCGCGGGCGATACGGCTGCGCTCGCCCAGCACCGCGCGGAACTCGCCCTCGGCCCGCCGCAATCGCAGCCGCAGACCGGCGAAGACCGCGCCCAACGCCCCCGCCAGCAGCAGCGCATAGAACCACCAAGTCTGATAGAAGTGCGGCCGCAACTCGAAGGCCAGCGCCGCGCCCTGCTCGTTCCACAACCCGTCGTTGTTGGCCGCCTGCACGCGGAAGGTATAACGCCCCGCGGGAATGTTCGTATAGTACGCCGTGCGCCGCGTACCCGCCTCCGTCCAGCCGCGGTCGAAACCCTCCAGCATGTAGCGATAGCGCACCTTCTGCGGCGCGGTGAAGCTCAACCCCGCGTAGTCGAACTGGAAGTGCACATGCCCGGCGGCGATGCGCAAGGATGAATCAGCCGTCCGCAAGACTTCCACATCGTCCACCAGAAAACGCTCCAACGCCACCGGCGGCGGGGTCGCATTCACCGGGAAGTGCTCCGGGTCCACCTCCACCAGCCCCTTGGGCGTGGCGAACCACAAATGCCCATCGCGGGAGCGCCACGCCGAGGGATGGCTGTTGGTGGCCGTCTCGCGGCTGCGCAACCCATCGGCCGGTCCGAACTCGATCCAATGCGAGCACTCGGCGCCATGCATTCCGCCGCTCATGCTTGTCGAGGCCGAACCTGCTTGCCCAGAGGCGCAGTCGCAACGCGCAATCCCGTTGCCGGTGGCAAACCACAGGTGACCCGCACCGTCGTCGAGGATGGCGTGAATAGTTGTCCGACTAAGACCGTTGCCAAGGGCAGGGGAAAACTTCGTCCCGTCCCACCGATTCCAGCCGTGGTCCTGAGTGCCGACCAGCAAACTGCCGTCGGCGCGCGGCAACAGCGCGGTAATCACGTTGCTCGACAGGCCGTTGGCGATGGTGTAATTGACGATCCGACCGGCGCCGATGCGCGACAAGCCAGCCAGCGTCGCCACCCACAGATCGCCCTTGGTGTCTCGCGCCAGTGCGCCCACCAGGTCGCTGCCCAAACCGTTGGCCTGGGTCAGCGTTTCCATCTTGCCGCCGATTCCGCCCTGGCTGCTGACGGAATGCATCCAATGCGTCAGCCCGCGCCGCGTGCCGATCCACAACGAGCCGTCACTGTCGGCCAGCAGGGAGCGGATGAAGTCGTCGGGCAGTCCGTCGGCGGAAGTGAAGCTGTCGATGTGACCGGCATGAATGCGGTTCAGCCCATCCGGCGTGCCCACCCACAGATCACCTTTGGGCGCAGCGGCGAGGGAAAGAATCACATCGCTGAGCAGTCCGTCGCGCACCGTGTATTTGCGCATTGAATCTGGGTGCCCCACCCTCGCCGCGTCTTTGTTTTTGCGGCTAGGGTGGGTCTCCAATTCTTCGTTGCCCGACGGATGAAAAGCGTTCAATCCACCGCCGGCGGTTCCGACCCACAGAGTACCCGCCACATCCTCGACGATGGCGGTGGTTCCATCCGAAGATAGCCCCTCGCGCGCTCCTATCGTCTGAAAGCGCTGATCGCGCAGAATGTGCAGCCCGCCGGTCTCCGTACCCACCCAGAGATTGCCTTCGCGGTCTTCCATCAGGGAAAGAATTGAAGCCGTGGCCAGCGGGTCTGTGACGGGAAAGCGCTGCACCAGACCATTGAAGAAGCGCGCCAGCCCATTATTGGTACCGATCCACAAAGCGCCTTCGTGATCCATAAAAAATGTCTGAATCCTGCTTCCGGGGAGTTCCTTGCCCACGGTCAGCCGCGCCACGAGGAAATCCCCGCGAAAGACCTCAGCTACCTCCTTGGTCGCCACAGCGACCCCGCCATTGAAAGCTTGTATGAACTCGGCACTATCCTTGGGAAAAATGGGTTCGAATTGTTGCTGAAGTTCTGGTATTCCCCAGTGTCCCCCCGAATAGCTGACTGCACTTTCGTGCGTCATCACCCACAACTTACCCTCACCATCCGTCGTCACGACGGTAATCGCGATGGGGGGCAGCTTCGTCGCGGCCATGTCTTCAACAAAAAGTCCTTCGTCAGTCAGCCGTGCTAACCCTTGATCGGTCCATGTCCACAAGATGCCGTTGTCTGCTTGGGCCAATCCGCGGATGCCATTCCCGGCCAGACCGTCCTTAGTGTTATAGTTCCTGACCGCCCCGTCCTTCATCCGCGCCAGCCCGTCGCTGCTGCCGATCCACAACGCGCCGTCGCTGGTCTCCAGCAGGCAGCGAATGTCGCTCGACGGCAGTGCAGGCTTTGAGTTTTTATCGAAGACAAGAAAAGAATTGCCGTCGAAGCGGACCAGTCCCACCTCGGTTCCCAGCCAAACAAAGCCGTCGTGAGTCTGCACCAGCGCCTGTACGGTATTCTGTGGCAGCCCGTTTTCCATCCCCCAGCTCTGCCGCCCGTAACCGGCCAGCGGCGTGGTCGGCTGTAACGCCCCCGCCAGCGGAGTAAGCGCCAGCAACCCCCACAGCAGCGCGCCTGCCAACCGCCGATGCCGCACCCTCCACCCTCCGCCTTTGCCCACGCGGGCGCTGCCTCTCGATACGTTTGCGGAGAGTTTGCTGCTAGCCGGTCTTTTTATGGAGCCATATCCCATCGCTGCTCCGGGCGCCAGCGGCACTTCTCAGCTCAAGCCGCGGCGGCGCAAAAGTGCGCACTTCCACAGTAATGGACCGGCCTGGGAATGGGCAGCCCCTGGCGCTCCGCTCTCCACCAAAAGTTGGAGGCCGCTCTCCGTCCAATGGGCCATGACAGACGCTCCGCCGCAGCCTACTCTGAGCATGTCTCTTGAACTGTGACTTCCGGGTGGCCGCTCAATTCCCCGAGCTGCCGCCCATTTCCTTTTTCAGGGAACCTCTGATTAAGTCGGCGATTTGCAGGGTACGGGCTTTAGCCCGTACATAAGGATCAAAGTATCAATGGGCTTTAGCCCCTGAGGGAAGGTTGGGGCATAGCAGGCGCACTTAATCAGAGGTTCCAAAGGGGAATTTCGATGAATAAATTGCTTGATCCGAGCCGATCCCCAGAATCTTTCGTCTGAATCGAAAAATCGCGCTACTGCGCGGCCGATTTCTGTGCCGCCTCGGCCGCCAGCAGCGCCTCGTGAATAATCATCTTCAAATAGGTCTGGTAACGCAGACCCTTTTGCGCAGCCTGCACCCGCGCTTTGGCAATGTCCTCGGGGTCGAGACGAATAGTTGTGGTAGGCGATGCTGCCCGCTTGGCAACCGTGCCAATTCCGATTCGCCCTTCCTCCGTGGCCTTTATAAAATCATCGAGCAGCGCGTCTTCATTCGATTTCCACCACGCTGCCTCTTCGGCCTCATTCGCGAATTCTTTGCTCTTCAATTCTTCCAACATTGCCGCTCCTCTTCATCGACAAGAAGTAACGCCGGTAGTTCTTGTTTGCGGGCCATGCTGGGACAATCCGAATCCTCTTGCTTCTCATGGTCGAAACCACAATCAAGATTCTTCCCGCATCCGTTTCGCCAACTTGAGCCGTACGCTCCTCGCCACTGCGTAGATGAGATTCCAAATCGAAGGGTCTGTTCTTAATGACCTGCTCGGCCTCTTCCGGCGTCACATCATGCTCGGCAATATGGCCGATGTCGGCGCTGTCCCAATCGAAAAGCAGTTCGCTCACCTTCTGATTTCCTCAGAAAGACGATTTAATCGTAGCTACAACGTAGCTATATTGCAACTACTGCCGCAGCTCCACCAGCGTCGCCCCCTGCCCGCCCTCGTTCTGCGGAGCCTCCGCCAGCGTAGCCACGTGGGGATGTCCTTTGAGGAACTCGCGCACCCCCCGGCGCAGAATCCCCGCGCCGTGGCCGTGGATGATGCGCACCCGCGGCAGCCCGGCCATGAAGGCGCGGTCCAGGTACTTCTCCAGTTCCTCGGTTGCCTCATCCACCGTGCGCCCGATGAGGTTGATCTCCATACGCATCTCGTCGCTGCTGGAGCTGGTCACGGTGACGTGCACGCCCTTTTGCCGGCGGGCGGCGGCCAGCGGATCGGCCTTTTCGTTGGCCCGAATCTCTGCTCCGCCCAATACTTCGGCGATCTCGTCGCGCTTGATCCGCATCTTGATGGGGCCGAGGGCCACCTCGAAAAGGTCTCGCTCCACCTCGCGTTGCACCACGGCGATCTTGTTCATGGTCTTGAGCCGCACCTGATCGCCTGCCGCCACGTGTTTGACCACATGCGGCTGGGCGTTCTGGTCGCCCTGATCGGCGCCCGAGCGATGCGCCACCACCACCTGATTAAAGCTCTCCTGGAACTCCCGCCGCAGCCGCTGAATGCGCCGCTCGGCTTCCTTGGAAAGTTTCTGCTGGCCCACCCGGTCGTCGATGGCGCGCACATTCTCCCGCATCTGAAACTCGAAGTCCTTGAGCAGCGAGGCCATCTTCTGTTCCAGTTCGCGGGTGCGCTTCTTCATCTCCACGTCGCCCTCGCGGGCGAGCTTCGCTCTTTCCAGGTTCAGGGAATATTTCTCTAAACGAGCAGCTTTACGCTCTTCTTCCACCTGGGTCAGTTCGTTGTGCAGGCGGTCGAGAAAGCGGGCTATGTCCACTTGCTGCGAGCCCAGCCGCTGCCGCGCGGCGACGATGATCTGCGCGTTCAGTCCCAGCCGCTCGGCGGTCTGGATGCCGGCCGAAGCCCCGGGAACCCCCAGCCGCAGTTGGTAATTGGGCGCCAGCGTCACTTCGTCCACACCGGCCGCGGCGTTGAGCACGCCCGGCGTGTTGGCGGCATAGACCTTGAGCGAGGTGTGGTGGGTCGAGATCAGCGTCCACGCCTGCGCCTCCAGAAAATAGCTGGCGATGGCCACCGCCAGCGCTGAACCCTCATCGGGATCGGTCGAGCTGCCCAACTCGTCCAGCAAGACCAGCGCCCGTTCCCCAGCCAGCCGCGACAGCCGGTCCAGGTTGGTAATGTGCGCGGAAAAGCTCGAAAGCGCCGCCTCGATCGACTGCGCGTCTCCAATATCGGCCAGAAACGCCGAAAAAACCGGAAAGCTGGCCGCCTCTGCCGGAACCGGCAACCCCGCCTGGGCCATCATGGCCAGCAGGGCGACGGTCTTTAGCGTCACCGTCTTGCCGCCGGTGTTGGGACCGCTGATGATGATCTGCCGCTTTTCGCTCGTCAATTCCAGCGTCAGCGGGATCACTTTGCCGCCGCTCCCCCGCAGCCGCTTTTCCAGCAGCGGATGGCGGGCGGCCTTCAAATCCAGCCTCTCCGGCGTCAGCGCCGGCTCGATGCAATCGTATTCGCGAGCGAAGTGGGCGCGGGCCTGCAAGCTGTCCACCAGCGCCAGTACCCGTGCTCCCTGCGTCAAATCGTAGGCGTAGCCGCCCACCAGCCGGGTCAGCGCCACAAAGATGCGGTGAATCTCGGCCTGCTCCTCTTCCAGCAGCCGCACCAGTTCGTTGTTCTGCTCGATCGTCTCCAGCGGCTCCACATACACCGTCAGCCCCGACGAACTGGCCCCGTGCACCACACCGGATACCTTCCGCTTCAGCTCGGCGCGCACCGGAATCACGAAGCGGTCGCCGCGGATGGTAATCAAATCCTCTTGCGTCGCGCCATCCGAGGACAATTTGCGCAGCGCAGCCCGCAGGCTTTCTTCGATCAGCCGCTGCTGCCGTTCCTGATCGCGGCGAATGCGGTTCAGCTCTGGCGAAGCATCGTCGGCCAGGCTGCCGTCCGGCATGATCTTGCGCTCGATGCTTTCGGCCAGCGGCCGCAGGTTGCTGGTCAGCGCTGCCGAAAGCTCGGTGAGCCCTGGAAGCCGGCCCGCCACCCGCGCCGGCGGCGTCTGCAACAGCGACTGCCAGGCGGCGATGTCGTTGGCCAGCCGCGCCACGGCCTGCAACTCGTTGGCCTCCAGCGCCGCGCCGGGAATCTGCGCCTTGGCCGCCATCTGCGTGGGGTCGAAGAGCCCGCCCAACGGTATCGAAACCTGCTCGCCCAGCAGCAGCCGCATCTCGCCGCAAAGCTGGTGCTGGCGGGCAATCCAGATCTCATCGGTGGAGGGCCGCAGAGCTAATAAAAAACCACGGCCCACCGGCGAAGCGGCAAATCCAGCCACTAACGCAAGCAGCGGCTCCCACTCGAGAGCGGCAATATCGGCGTCCAGCACCGGAGAAGGAATGGGATCGAGCAAGGCCATATTCAATAATTATCCCAGCCGGAGCTACACACGGCACATGGGATCATGATTCGAAAGCGTGAAGTCGACCCCGGAGCAGACCTTGTTGTTCCGACCGAAAACAATAGCATCTCTCAAAAACTGTCATACTAAGCGAGCGCAGCGAGTCGAAAGATCTGTTTTTTGTTTAATTTAATGCAAAAGCATGTCCTTCGTTGCGCTCAATGACACCCTATTTGATATTTATGAAGGTCAGAGATAGAACCCATGGACCGGCTCAGACAAATGCCGCCGTCGCCAACCGCACCGCATCTTCCCCATCCACCGCCACGTGCAGCAGCTCGCGGTTGTGCGGCTTGAGGAAGCCGGCGGCTACGGCGGTGTCGAGGAAAGATAGTAGTCCGTTCCAGTAGCCCGAAGTATTGATGAGAATGCAGGGTTTGGCGTGCATCCGCAGTTGCGCCCAGGTGACGACTTCCAGCAACTCCTCCAGCGTTCCGTAGCCGCCCGGCATCACCAGAAAGGCGTCGGCCAGGTGGGCCATGCGCGCCTTGCGCTGGTGCATGGTGGGAACCAGTTCCAGCCGGGTCAGTCCGGTGTGGGCGATCTCACGCCCCCTGAGCACCTCGGGCAACACGCCGACGACCTCCGCGCCGCCCGCCAGCGCCGCATCGGCCACCGCGCCCATCAAGCCCACGCACGCCCCGCCATAGACCAGCCCCAACCCGGCGGCGGCAATCGCCGCGCCCAGCGCCCGCGCCTCGGCCAAAAACGCCGGATCGTTGCCGTCGGCCGACCCGCAATACACCGCCACGCGGCGAACCGTTGTTTCAGAAAGAGTCATCGCGCCTTCAGAATATCGCCTCGGGCTTCGCCGATTCCGCTTTTAGATACTCGCCCGGCGTCCGAATCGCAATCCCCTGAAACGGATGGAGCGCCCGCAGATCGGCGTCGCCGGTCAGCATCAGATCGGCGCGGCCATGCACCGCGACCTCCAAAACTTGTCGTCGCGCGGGTCGCGGCAGGCACGGATGGGCGAGGGAATCTCGACGATGGTCGCAATTTTCTGAATGTGGCGAAGAGCAGCCTCGCGCTCGCTCCAAGAAGTTCTCCGGTCGAATATCGGGTTGCGGAAGACCACTACCATTTCTGCAAGCACCGCTTCGGCAGCGCTCGTGCAGGCAGTATACCTCCGAATCGATCTTCGTCATTGAATTCAATGGCCAACTCCTCTTCCAGCTCCGACGCCCCACTTCGCCGGACCCTCCTGCCCCGGCCCAGGCGAACAAACGGTACACTAGAGCCAGGACCCTTCCCCTCGGACACCGCCGTGCAACAGCTCATCGCCAAACTGAATCCGGAACAACGCGCCGCCGTGGAAGCCACGGAAGGCCCTCTGCTCATTCTGGCTGGCGCCGGCTCGGGCAAAACGCGCGTCATCACCACCCGCATCGCCTGGCTGATTCGCGAGAAGGGCGTAGCCCCAGACTCGATTCTGGCCGTCACCTTCACCAACAAGGCATCCAAGGAGATGGGCGAGCGCGTCGAAAAGCTGCTTGACCACTCCTCCATCGCCAAGCCGCTTATTGCCACCTTCCACTCCCTCTGCGTGCGCATGTTGCGCCGCGACATCGAGGCGCTGAAGGTGGGCGGCGAGGGCCTTTCCCGCTCCTTCGCCATCTTCGACGAGAACGATCAGCAGGGCATCGTCAAGCAGGTGATGAAGCGCATGGGGTTAGACACCAAGCAGTTGACCCCGCGCACCGTGCTGAGCAAGATCAGTTGGGCCAAGAACCACATGGTCGATCCCCAGGATTATTTCCTCGGCTCGAAAGATCCCAACTCCGAGCGCATCGCCCACATCTACAAGGCCTACAAGGACGAGCTGCGCAAGAACAACGCCCTCGACTTCGACGATCTACTACTCGAAGCCGTGCGCCTGCTCAAGGTCTCCGCCGAGACCCGCCTGCGCTACCAACGCCGCTACCGCTATCTGCTGGTGGACGAGTACCAGGACACCAACCGTCCCCAGTACGAGCTGATGAAGCTCCTGGCCGGCCCCGAGCAGAACGTCTGCGCCGTGGGCGACGAGGATCAGAGCATCTACTCCTGGCGCGGCGCCGACATCAAGAACATTCTCGACTTCGAGAAGGAGTTTCCCAATGCCCGCATCGTGCGCTTGGAGCAGAATTACCGCTCCACCCAGGTCATTCTGGAGGGCGCTGGCGCGGTGGTCGCCAACAACCTGCGCCGCAAGGGCAAAAAGCTCTGGACCGACCGCCAGGGCGGCTCGCTGATCGGCTACTACGAAGCTCCCGACGGCGAAAACGAAGCACTGTTCATCGCCAACCGCATCCAGGCCTACCTGCGCGAGACGGCCTCGAGCGGCGAAGAAGCCCATTGCGCGGTTTTGTATCGCACCAACTCCCAGTCGCGCCTGGTGGAAGAGGCGCTGCGCCGCTTCAACATCCGTTACACCATGGTGGGCGGCTTCAGCTTCTACGAGCGCGCCGAGATCAGAGATATGCTCTGCTACCTGCGCATGGTGCGTAATCCCCACGACTCGATGGCCCTGCAGCGGGTCATCAATACTCCGGTGCGCGGCATCGGCAAGACCACCCTGGAAACCTTGGAGCGGCTGGCCCTGGAGACCGGCCAATCTACCTGGGAGATTACCGGCCGGGCCATCGCCGAACGCCTCATCCCCGCCCGCGCCCTGATGGCTCTGGAGTCCTTCCGCAAGCTGATTCTGGAAGCCCAGGCCATGATGGATCCCGACTTTGCCGGCACTCTTGCAGAGGGCGGCGCAACGGAAGATGTGGATGCAGATACCGGCTTCGGCTTTGGCGCTGTCGCCGAGGAGCCCGCCGAACAAAACGCCCGCTTCGACTTCGGCGACGCCCCGGAGACGCAGATGCCGCTGCTCGACATGGCCAGCTTCTCCCCCTTTGCCGCCGCCGAACACAGCAAGCCCTTCCTGGTTCCAGCCAGAAAGACCGTCGCGCCAGCCGCCGAGATGCGGGTGCCCCCGGTCTCGCTTTTGAGGCCGGGGAACTCAACTCCGCCCGATCCCGATTTCGCGTCGGATGCAGCAGAAGTCGCTGCCGATGAGCATGGACAAGGAAGCGCCTTCAAGGCTCCCGGCGACGCCGCCACCCTGCCTGAGCTGATCCGCTTTCTTATCGACCGCTCCGGCTACATCAAGGCCCTGGAGACCGAGGGCACTCCCGAAGCCCTCAGCCGGGTAGAAAACCTCAAGGAATTGGCCAACGCCGCCCACGACGCCGAGGCCCGCGGCGAGACCCTGCCCGAATTCCTGGACCACGCCGCCCTGGCCAGCGATACCGACCAGATCGATCCCGACGCCCGCGTTACCCTCATGACGCTGCACGCCGCCAAGGGCTTGGAGTTCCCCCTGGTCTTTCTGGCCGGGCTCGAGGAGGGTCTCTTTCCCCACTCCCGCACCCTCAACAATCCCGAGGAGATGGAAGAAGAGCGCCGCCTCTGCTACGTGGGCATGACCCGGGCCATGAACACCCTCATCCTCACCCGCGCCCACTATCGCCGCCGTTACGGTAACGACGCGCCGGAGCAGAGCCTGCCCTCACGCTTTCTCGAAGAGGTTCCCAGTCAGTTGATCGAAAACCTGGGCGGAAGCGCTGCCGTGCAGCCCTGGTCCACGCCTGGCTATCCCAACACCTACGGCAACAAATACGCCGCCGGCCGCCGCGCCACTCAGGGCGAGAGCTTCGATCGCCATTACAACTACGAAGACGAAAGCCAGGAGGCGCCCCGCGCCGCCGCGCCGGGTAGCGGCAAAAGTCTTGCTTTCGCCGCCAGAAAAGATCCTTCCAAGCCCTTCGTCGGCTCCTGGATGAAGCCCAAAGCTCCTTCCGCGCCCAGCACCGTGGCGCTAGAATCCTCCGCGCCTCCCGCGCCAGAGAGTCAAAGCGCCCCCGGCGCCTCCATCGACAACATCGCCCGCTTCTTTGGCGGCAAATCTGGCGGCATGGGCAAGCCCGGCACCCTGCCCCAGCCGGTTGCCGCCAGCCAACTGCCCCAGCCCGCGGCTCCGGTGCTGCGCAAGGGCCAGCGGGTGCGCCACAGCAAATACGGCGAGGGAATGGTGATGATGCGCGAGGGCGACGGCGAAGACGCCAAGCTCACCGTGATGTTCCAGCGCCACGGCCTGAAGAAGCTGATGGAGAAGTTCGCCAATCTGCAAAAGATGTAGCTGCCGTCCAGTTCGAGAGCGGAGAAGGCCCCCGGCCTTGTCCCCCTGCTCTTGTTGATCCGGCCAGAGAGCAATGCGACTCATTGGGGGTGCCCCAGCCTGGCCGCGCCGTTGTTGTCGCGTCCAGGCTGGAATGCTACCTCGCAATTCAATTAGGGCCTGTTCACACTATCCCGGCGGGTGGCGCTGCTGGCGAAAATCGGGCCAGACAAGGCGGAGGCTGAAGGATTTGGTGGTTCCAAAGTCGAG
>Ga0326728_10004704_pt1 | contig 39840 bp, 28 predicted proteins | sample MB3enrmetagenome_FD_207602 | JGI IMG/M metagenome (GOLD analysis project Ga0326728, IMG submission 207602) | Lab enriched peat soil microbial communities from McLean, Ithaca, NY, United States - MB31MN | ecosystem: Environmental > Terrestrial > Soil > Wetlands > Peat | place: USA: New York... | reverse complement strand
GACGACCTCGTCCGCTCCATCGAAAAAATCCGCCGGTCGCCCGCCAAACTCCGCGGTTGCATCAAGCAGTCGGAGCTCCCCCCCTTTTTGCGCTGATCGTTGCATTATTTCTGCACGGAACTATAACGCCCGGGACGGTGATCCGGGCTTCGGAAATTGCCGAGATCTGGCGCCTCTCCTTCTGGGACAGCATGATCCTGGCTGCCGCCGAACAGAGCCAGGCCGCGCAGTTGCTGAGTGAAGACCTGAAACACGGCGAGGTTATCGCGGGTATCAGGATCGTGAACCCGTTTCTGTAGGACCTGAGCGGATAGGCGCGGGGAACTGGCACGGTTCGATCCGGCTCACTCGTGGCGCAGCGCCGCCATGGGGTCGATGCGAATGGCGTGGTAGGCCGGAAAGTAGATGGCAAGCGACGCGGCGGCTGCCAGCGCCACCGGAACGGCGGCGAACGTGACCGGGTCGCTTGCGCCCACGCCCCAGACTAGCGAGGCCATCAGGCGCGCCAGCGCCGCGGCGACGGCCAGCCCAGCCGCCAGGCCCACGCCCGTGGTCGCCAGCCCGCGCCGGAATACCGTTCGCAGCACGGTCTTGCGCGGCGCGCCCAGGGCCATGCGGATGCCGATCTCGTGTGTCCGCTCGGAAACCGTGTAGGCCATCACCCCGTAGACGCCGATCGAGGACAACACCAGCCCGATCCCGCCGAAAACCGCGAGCAGCGCGGCCACGTAGGTGAGGCCGAGGGCCTGGTCGCGGATCTGGGCTTCGACCGTGCGGACACCGGCGACGGGCTGCTCGGGATCCACCGAGTGGATGGCGGCGGCGATGGCCGGAATCAGCCGGGCGGGGTCGCCCGAGACGCGCACGCCGATGTCCATTTTCTCGCGCGGAGCCTGCGCGTACGGCACGTACAGGGTGGCGTGCGGCGCGCGGTCGAAGACGCTGAACGTTTCGTCTCCCACCACGCCGACGATGGCCGCCCAGGGGCGTTCGCGGCTGGCATCGCCGATGCGGATGCGCCGCCCCAGCGGGCTCTCGCCCCCTGGAAACCACTGGCGCGCCAGGCGCTGGCTGACCACGGCCACGCGGGGCGCGCCGGCGGTGTCGCGCTCCTCGATCCGGCGTCCGGCGACGAGGGGCACGCGCATGGTCTCGAAATAGTTGGCGCTGACCGCCTGGTAGGCCGCCTCGGATGTGCGGCCGGGCGCGGGCGGACGGCCCTCGATGGCGAAGGGGCGCGTGGTGAAGTGGTCGGAATACGGCGTGGAGGTGGCGCCCGCGGCGGCGCGCACGCCTGGAACGGCGGCGACGCGCTCCAGCACGCGGCGGTAGAAATCCGTCAGTTGGTAATCTTCGGCGTATTTGGCGTCGGTCACCGCCAGGCGCAGGGCAAGCAGGCTGCCCGGATCGAGGTCCGCGCCGCTCCCGGCGAGCGCGCGGAAACCGCGAATCATCAGGCCCGCGCCAACCAGCAGCACCACCGTGAGCGCGATCTCGCCGGCCACCAACCCGGCGCGCAAGCGGTGCCGCGCGCGGCTCGCGGAAACGGAGTAGCCGCCTTCCTTGAGCGCGTCGTAGAGGTTGGGCCGCGACCATTGCCAGGCGGGCGCCAGGCCGGAGAGGATTCCGCTGGCTACCGCCGCCAGCAGCGCGAACAGCAGGGCGCGATGGTCGAGGGCAATGGCCGCCAGGCCCGGCAAGCTCTTTTCGGCGCCGGGCGGCAGGCTGGCGCGCCAGGCATCCAGGCCCCAACTGGCCACCAGCAGCCCGAGCGCGCCGCCGGCCATCGCCAGCAGCACGCTTTCGGTGAGCAGTTGCGCCATCAGGCGCGCGCGGCCGGCGCCGAGGGCGGCGCGCATGGCCACTTCGCGCGTGCGGCCCAGGGCGCGGGCGAACTGCAGGTTGGCCACGTTGGCGCAGGCGATGAGGAGCACGAACAGCACCGCGCCGAACAGCAAAACGACGTACTGGCGGCGGACGTCGCCCATCAAAAACTGTTGCACGCCCATGACTCGGAACGCGCGGCCCCGGTTGGTGGCGGGGTACCGTTGCGCCAGACGCGCTCCGATGGCGGCGATTTCGCGGGCCGCATCGCTTACGGCGAGCCCGGGCGTCAGCCGACCCACGGCCACGAACTCCGGCGAGGTGCGCGAGGCGGCCTCGGAGGGGTCGAGCGCCAGCGGCATCCACAGTTGCGCCCGCTTGGGAAACCGGAAGCCGGGCGGCATGACGCCCACCACGCGATAGGTCTTGTCGTTGAGATGGACGAGCCGGCTGGCGATGGCTGGATCGGCGCCGAACCGCCTGTGCCACAGGTCGTCGCCGAGGATGACGACGAGCTCGCCTCCGCGCCGGTCCTCGCCCGGCAGGAACGCGCGGCCCCGCGCCGGCGCGACGCCCAGGACATCGAAGAAATTGGCCGAGACGGAGACCGAGTCGACGCGCTCGGGCGGTCCGCCCGGCTCGACCAGGTTGGCGTAGTTGTCGTCCCAGGCGGCCAAAGCGGTGAAGGCGGAACTCTGGCGGCGGATGTCGTCGAAATCAGCAGGGGTCAGATTGCGCACGCGCGCGGGGCTTTCGGGATCGCGCTCGGCGATCATCGCCAGCGATTCCACCCTGGGCAGCGGCAGCGGCTTCCACAGCAGGCCGTCGCAGAAACTGAAGGTGGCCGTGGTGGCGCCGATCCCCAGCCCCAGCGTCAGGATGGCCGTGGCCGCGTAGCCCGGCGAGTTGCGCAAGGTTCGAAAGCCGGTTTTCACGTCCCGCCAGAGGTTCATCGTCGCACCATCATACTGGCACGCCAGGGGCCACGGCAATTCGTTGAAAACAGGCCGGCGGGATAGCCGGGGCTGTCCGGTTCCGGGACGAGCCGCGGCTTCGGTTGATTGCCGGGGGAGCCGCCGATTATAATCGCTGGGCACATGCACTCTCCCCGGTGGGCCGCTATCGTCGCGGTGGCGCTGGTTCTGGCCGGCACGGCCCGAATCGCTTCCACGTGGTTGGTTTTCAACCACACCATCGACGAGCCGGACACGCTGGCGGCGGGCATGGAGTACCTGAGCACCGGCCGCTACCTGTATGAGGACCAGCACCCTCCGCTGAGCCGCGTGGCGGTGGCGGTCCTGCCGTTTCTGGCGGGAGAACGGTTCCATCCGGGGCCGGCATCGTATTTCGAGGGGTATCGGATACTGGGCCACGGCCGGCATTACGACCGCACGCTGGCCCTCAGCCGCGCGGGCAACCTGATCTTCTTCTGGATCGCGTCGGCGGTGGCGTATCTGTGGGGGCTGCGCGCGGGCGGAGGGAAGGCGGCGGTGATGGCGACGCTGCTGTTCACCACCCTGCCGCCGATTCTGGGGCACGCTGCTCTCGCGACCACCGACCTCGCGCTGTGCGCCATGACGGCGGCGGCGGCGCTGGCGGCGCTCCGTTGGGCGGACCTGCCCACGCGCGGCCGCAGCCTGGGGTTGGGCGTGCTGACGGCGCTGGCGTTCGTCTCGAAGTTTTCGTCGCTGCCGTTTCTGGCGTCGGCGTGGGCCCTGATGTCGGTGTGGCACCTGGGGGCCGCGCGGCGCTCTCCGCGGTGGCTGGCGGGCGAGTTATGGCGGCGCCGGCGGGCGCTGGCGCTGGCGGCCGCGGCGGCGGCGATCGTGGTCTGGGCGGTGTACGGGTTCACCTTCGCGCGGGTGGATTTCCTGCACGCCCGCTTGCCGGCGCCGCGGTTCTTCTCGGGGATTCACACGGTCTGGCTGCACAGCCAGGGCGGCCACCCGGCGTACCTGATGGGCCGCACGAGCGCCACCGGGTTCTGGTATTACTTCCCGGCGGTGGTGGCGCTGAAGACGCCGCTGGGGATGCTGGCGCTGCTGGGCCTGTCGCCGTTCCTGATGAAGCGCTGGAGAGCCGCGGGCCTGGCGGCGGCGTTCTCGATTGCCATCGTTCTGGCTGCCATGTGCGGACACATCGATCTGGGCGTGCGCCATCTGCTGCCAATCTACGTGGGGTTCTCGGTGGTGTGCGGGTGCGCCGCGGCCGAAGCGCGCGGCTGGGCGGCCAAGGCGGCGGTGGCGGGGTTGATGGTGTGGCAGATCGCCGCGGGCGACCTGGCGCATCCCGACTACCTGGCCTACACCAACGAGATCGCCGGCAGCCATCCGGAACGGTTCCTGGCCGATTCCAACGTGGATTGGGGCCAGGACATGAAGCGCCTCGAGGCGTTTCTGGAGAGCCAGCACGCCACGCACGTGACCTTCGTGCCGCTCAACCGCACCTACCCCATGGCAGGCCACGAGATGCTGCCGATGTTACCGGGCGACACCGACCATCCCTCGCCCGGCTGGAACGCGGTGAGCGTCACCATCTGGAAGGTGTTCGGGTATCCGAAGTGGGCCGGCCGGATTCCGCCCCAGCGGCGGATTGGAAAGTCGATCTTGCTGTGGTACTTCTGAAAAGGTCTTATGTGGGGCAGGATGCCATCCTGCGGCCGGTTGGCAACCGGCCTTCCGACATGTCACCGGCCTCGGGCGCGAAAGCGCCAGCCCCCGGTTTGCCGCCCCGCAGGGCCGCCGCCGCCATTTGATACAGTGGGCAGGATGACGCACACTGTCCACAGGATTCGGAGCGCCGTGGCGTCCCAACCGCGGTTGGGCTAATGCATGGGGGACGATCGGAAAATGCAACGATGCCAAGTAGTGAAGGGACTGTCCAATAGGACCAAGTATGAGCAATACCGCAGCCAGTTTGACAGCGGTTGCCTGAAGGCCGATCCGCCTGCGCACATTTTGGCCGATTCGCGGTTTCTGTCAACGCTGGTGGAACTGTGGCGGTTGCGCTACTATCGCCGGCAGGCGGCCATCCACTTTGTGCCTGTTGACAAGGATGTTCCCCGCCTGGCGGACACAGTCGCGAAGGATCTTCTCATCGCGCGCGCCCGCGCCCGCAATTCCCTCTACACGACGCTGCCGGATTGGCCGGCGGAACAGGTCGCGAGCGCTGAGCGGGATCTCTCGAAAGCCCACGTCGACGTCTCGACGCTCCTCGATATCCCCAGCTACGGTCCATCGCTTGTCTCGCTATGGGTGGACGCGAAGCAGCAGGGGCTTTCCGACGATGACGCCGCCAGAAACGTCTGGCTGTGGGCCAACCGTCCTGGGCTTAAATGGAAGCGCGACGACGCGCGCCGGGCCAAGGGTCTGCCGGCAATCGAGCCTAAGGTGCAGAAGCGGCTCGCCGAAGTTACGGTGTGGCGCCAGACCGGGGACCTGTATCTTCCCTGGGATGCCGGCGTGGCGGGCCATCATTGGCAAGTGCGCCTGAACGACTTTCCCGACGAGTGGGTTTACAGCTTGCTCGTCGACGGTGCGGAAGTGGGCGACTTCCACGATTGGCCGCAGGCGTGGGACCGCGGAGAGGCCAGGCCCGCGCCGAAGGAGCGGAACGTGCCTGTGGCGGCGCGTCCGGTGGCGAATATCGACCCGAAGACCCTGTTAAGCCGCTACCGGAACGGAGAGTGCGAGGAGGTGTGGCGCGACTTGATGGCGCTGGGCGGCGAGGTACGCAAGGCGCGGTACAAGAATGCCGCGTGGGCGGTGGCGCGGGAGACCATGTGGTGCGCCGGACAGAACGTCAGGTTGCTGGTGAAACGGCTGAAGAAGTTGGAATATCGCTTCTTGGCCCAGGCCGGGCAGGTGTTCCGACCCTTCAGGAAGGATGAACTCGGACTGTTCCGCGCCTGCGAGCGGAAAGGCCTCTGGATACCGCTTTCACTGCGGGCGTGGGCGGAGGAGGTCGGGCAGCTCGACCTCACGGGATCCCACCCCGCCCTCGGCCCGGTCAACGAGCGCGGCGAGCCGGCGGTCCATACCGATCCGCTGGATTTCAGTGAGCCGTTCGCCCTGGAAGGCGTTCTCGAAGAATGGCTGGCACCCAGCCCGCCGGACCGGCAGCCGATTCAGTGGGAGGTCGGTCTCGACGCGTCGAGCAAGGCTGGGATGGTTACAAACGAGGAACCGTCGGGCGGCTATGAGGTGCGGTTACCCAACCTGGCGGCCGATGCGGTCCTGGAGGGCGAGTCCCACGGAATCACGTTTGTCGAGTATCTCCGGCTGAGTTTCCGGTGGGGCGGCTTCCCAGGCTGGGAGAAGCATGAGAGACGGCCGGAGAAGGAACTGGCGTTCCTGCGGGAGGGACTGATACCGATTTGATGGCGCGCCACCGCTCGCGGCCTGAGATGCCATGCCTGGCCACCGGCCGCCCGGCTTCCACCCCCTCGGCCCGGGGTATACTCTTAAATCAGAGGGATGTGCATGAGGAGATACTGGAAATTCGCGGCCCTGATCGCCCTGGTGATCGGGACACTCGTCTGGCTGGGTTGGAACGGCGCGGCGGATACCAAGACTTACTACAAGACCATCGCCGAGCTGAACCAGATGGGGCCGCGGGCGTACGGACAGCGGCTGCGGGTGGGCGGCGACGTGGCCATGGGGTCCATTCAGCGGTCGAGCGACGGGGTGGAATTCGTCCTCAAGCAGGATAAGACCGCGCTGAAAGTCGTGTACACCGGCGCGGATCCCCTGCCCGACACTTTCAAGGACGGCGCCCAGGCCCTCGCCGATGGCAAGCTGGATAAGAACGGGGTGTTCCGCGCGGCGCGGATTCAGGCCAAGTGCGCCTCGAAATACGAATCCAAACCCCAGCTTGCGCCGGGGCAGGCCAGTCCCAATATCAACGCCGGCAAGAGTACCATCTAGCGAGAGGGGAATATGGAGAACCTGGGTTCGCTGGCCATTCTTCTGGCCTTCGCGCTGGCATTGTATGCCGCCGCGGCCTCCGTGGTGGGGCGTCTGAAGCGCAATCCGTTTCTGCTGGTCAGCGGGCAGCGCGCGGTTTACGCGGTGTGGGCGCTCGTCACGCTGGCCTCGGGGCTGCTGGTTTACGTCCTGATGGCCGGCGACTTCCGCTTCGCCTACGTGGTCGAGTACTCCAACAGCGCCATGCCGGCGCTGTACAAGTTCGCGGCCTGGTGGGGCGGGCAGGAAGGTTCGCTGCTGTTGTGGAGCTGGCTGCTCGCCACCTACGCCGCGGTGGTCGAGTTCACCAACAGGCGCAAGCACCGCGACATTCTGCCGTGGACCATCGCGGTGCTCTCCGCCGTGCAGGTCTTCTTCCTGGGGCTGAACAACTTCATCGCCAACCCGTTCCGGATGCTCGCGCAGGACGGGCTGATCGTGGCCGCGCGCGACGGGCAGGGCCTCAGCCCGCTGTTGCAGTATCCGGCCATGGCCATTCACCCGCCCATGCTGTACCTGGGCTACGTGGGGTTCGCGATTCCCTTCGCCTTCGCCATGGGCTCGCTGATTACGCGCTCTCCGGGCGAGGCGTGGATCCACACCACGCGACGCTGGACGCTGATCGCGTGGCTGTTCCAGAGCGCCGGCGTGATGCTGGGCGCGGCCTGGGCGTACCACGTGCTCGGATGGGGCGGCTACTGGGGCTGGGACCCGGTCGAGAACGCTTCGCTGCTGCCGTGGCTCAGCGGCACGGCGTTTCTGCACTCGGTGATGATGCAGGAGAAGAAGGGCATGATGAAGGTGTGGAACATGGTGCTGGTGTCGGCCACCTTCTTCCTGTGCATTCTGGGAACGTTCCTGACGCGCTCGGGCGTGGTGCAATCGGTGCACGCGTTCGCGCGGTCGGAGATCGGAAAGTACTTTGTGGGATTCCTGGCGGTGGGCATCGCGGCCACCATGTACCTGATCCTCGGCCGGCTGGACTACTTGAAGAGCGAATCGCAGCTCGAGAGCGTGCTCTCGCGCGAATCCAGTTTCCTGTTCAATAACCTGGTGCTGCTGGCGAGCTGCTTCGCGGTGCTGTGGGGCACGCTGTTCCCGGTGATTTCGGAAACCCTCTCGGGCGACCGCATTTCGCTCGATGCGGACTGGTACAACCGGCTGATGGTGCCCATCGGGCTGTTCGTGCTGCTGCTCACCGGGGTGGGACCGCTGTTCGCCTGGCGGCGCACGTCGGCGGGGAGTCTGCGGCGCAACTTTCAGTGGCCGGGCATCGCGGCGGTGGCGCTGGTGGGCGCGCTGCTGGCCGCCGGCGTGCGGCATCCCTACGCCCTGATCTCGTTCGGGTTCTGCCTGTTCGTGGCGCTGACGGTGAAGGTGGAGTTCTACAAGGGCGCGCGCGCCATCGCGGCGAAGACCGGCATGAACCTGCTGCGCGCCACCGTGGAGCTGACCCATCGCAACACGCGCCGCTACGGCGGCTACCTGGTGCACATGGGGATCGTGCTGCTGTTCGTGGGTTTCACCGGCCACGCCTTCAATCGGAGCGAGACCAAGGAGCTGAACAAGGGCGACAGCATGAGGGTGGGCGCCTACACGCTGCGCATGGCGGACCTGCAACAGGGCGAAAATCCCAACTACGCCTGGCAGCGCGCCACCATGAAGGTCTCGAAAGGCGGCAGCGAGTTGGGCACACTCGAACCCGAAAAGCGCCTGTACAAAGCCAGCCGGGAGAGCACTTCGGAAGTCGGCATCCGGGCGCGGCTTAACGAGGACCTTTACCTGAATTTCGGCGGCATGTCGGACGACAACCGGCGCGCGGTGATTCAGGCGTACGTGTTTCCGCTGGTATCGTGGATCTGGATCGGCGGGCTGGTGCTGATCGGCGGCACGCTGGTGTGCCTGGTTCCGAGCAAGGTGAGACGCGAGTACCCGCGGACGTCGGTGGTGGGGCAACTCGAGGCTGCCAAACATGAGCCGGCTTAATGTGGGGCAGGCTGGCAGCCTGCGGCGGGTTTGTAACCCGCCTGCCGGGGCCTGTACGTGGCCGCGCAACACGGGCGAGCTTCGCTCGCCTGGCCGATTGACAATCGGCCGCAGGTTGACAACCTGCCCCACAAGCCGCCTCGCCATGCTCCTGATGCTGGCGGCGCTGGCGGCCGCGGCCCAGACGGCCTCGGAGAAGCCCAGCGCGGACGTTCTCCGCGTGGCCAGGCGGCTGCAGTGCCAGTGCGGTTGCAGGGAATCGGTGGCCGCGTGCAGCATGCTCGACTGCGGCTTTTCCAAGCCGGCCAAGGAACGCATCGCGCGCATGCAGGCGGCCGGCATGACCGACAGCCAGATTATCCAGGCCTTCGTCCGGGACTACGGTCCGGGCGTCTACCTGGCGCCGCCCAGCGCTTTCGGTTGGGTGGTGCCGTACGGCGCGGCGGGGTTGGGGCTGGTGCTGGTCTGGCTGTTCGTGCGAAAGTACTACAAGCCCCGGCCGGCGGAAGCGGACGACCCGAACCTGGAGAAATACAAGGACCGGATCGAGAAGGATCTGGCCGATTTGGAGTAGCGGATCTTGACAATCATCGTAATAGCCAGCGTGCTCGCGATCGGCGTCATCGCGTTCGTTCTCCTGGTGGGGAAGTCGGACATTCCCGTGCCCGAGCCGGTGTCGCCTTTCGCGCACCTCGACGAGCGGAAGGCGGCCATTTACGATGGTCTGCGCGACCTGCGGTTCGAATATAGCGTGGGCAAGCTTTCCGACGAGGACTACCGGAACACCAAGCGGGATTTGCAGAAGGAACTGGCCGCGGTGATGGCGGAAGTGGATCGCATCCGGCTCGCCGCGATGCCGCCGCCTCCCCAGGCGCCGCCCAGGATCGCCGGCCGCTTCGTTTGCCCCAGTTGCGGAACCGCATTCCCGGCCGACCTGAAGTTCTGCGGCGAGTGCGGCAAGCCGATGAGGGCGGGCACCGCATGAGGCCGCTATTCGCGCTTCTGCTGCTGGCGCTGCCAGGCGTGGCGGCGGTCACCGGCACGCTGGTCAACCGCACCACCGGACAGCCGCTGGCCGGCGCCACCGTGGAACTCGACCGGCTGAGCGAGAACGGCGTCGAACCCATCGGCGAGGCCCAGACCGGCGCCCAGGGCCGCTTCAGCATCGCGGGCGACGCGCAGGGCGCGCAACTCCTCCGCGTGACGTTCGACGGCGTCACCTACTTCCGGACGCTGGAGCCGGGCGCGCCCGCCGCGGACATCGCGCTGGATGTGTACGCCTCCTCGAAGCAGCCGGGCGCCGCCAAGGTGTCCAAGCACATGCTGTTCTTCGAGCCGTCGGCGTCGGGGCGGATGGCGATTCAGGAGACCTTCATTTACGCCAACCCAGGCAAGACCGCCTGGCACGATCCCGGCAAGGGCGAGCTGCGTTTCTACCTGCCGGCTTCCTCCGGCGGCAATGCGCAAGTGACCGCCACGGCGCCGGACGGGATGCCCATCCCGGCCGCCCTGGTTGCGACTTCGTCCGCGGATGTCATGGCCGTGGATTTCGCCATCAAGCCCGGCGAAACCCGCTTCGACGTCACGTACTCGGTGGCGTACACGCCGGGCCAGCCGTACGAAGGCAAGGTAGTCACCCGGGACGAGAACACTTACCTAGTCGTGCCCCCGGGAGTCACGCTGGCGGGCGATGGGTTGAGCGACCTGGGAACCGAGCCGCGCACGCAGGCCCACGTATTCGGACTCCCCGGCACAACTTACAAGATCGCGCTGACCGGCACGGCTCCGGCTCCCGAGCCCGGCTCGCCGGCCGCGGAGGAGCCGGACAACGGGCCGGTCCCCGAGGCGGTTCCGCCGCGCATTTACGGCAACGCCGTGCCCATCCTGGGGCTGGCGCTGGCCATTCTGGCGGTGGGCTTCGCGCTGCTGTACCGCAGGTCCCCGGCCGTTCCCACGCCCGCCAAGGAGGCCCATGAGCGCGGTCGCCGTTGACGGCGTATGGAAGTTCTACGGCGACTACCCGGCGCTGCGCGACATCCGCCTGGAGGCCGCGCCGGGAACGTGTCTGGCGCTGATCGGACGCAATGGCGCGGGGAAGACCACGCTGCTGCGCATCGTTGCCGGCTTCTCGCGCCCCGGCCGCGGCCAGGTGCGCATCGGCGGCAGCAGCCCGCGCGACCCCGCCACGCGGCGCCAGGTGGGCTTTCTCGGCCATGGCATCTCGGTCTACGACGAATTGTCGGCGCTCGAAAACCTGACGCTCTACGGCAGGCTGTACGGCCTCGCCGACCCGCCGCGCGCCGCCCGCGAGTGGCTCGAGCGCACGGGTCTCGCGCGCGTGGCCAACGGGCTGGTGCGCGAGTTCTCGCGCGGCATGCGGCAGCGCCTGGCGGTGGCGCGCGCCTTCCTGCACGAGCCGCGGGTGCTGCTGCTCGACGAGCCCTTCACGGCGCTCGACGATAAGGCCATCGCCGTGCTGTCCGCCCTGCTCCGCGAAGCGCTGGCTTCCGGGCGGACGGTGGTGATGTCCACCCACCAGTTGCGGGAAGCGCTCGAGCTGGCAACGCAGGTGGCGCTGCTGGTGCGCGGGCAACTGGCCTTCCACGGCGCATCGACGCCCGAGATGGCGGCCGATCCCGGATACGTGTACGCGCGGTACGGCGAGGGCTGATGGGATTCTTCCGCCAGGCCGGGGTGATTGCGGCGAAAGACCTGCGGGCGGAGCTGCGCACCAAGGAAGCCATCAACTCGTCGCTGGCCTTCGCCCTGGTGATCCTGCTGATGTTCAGTTTCGCCTTCGACCCGCTGGCCGACACCACCCGCGAAATCGCGGGCGGCCTGCTCTGGATCGTGTTCGCCTTCGCCGGCACGCTGATCCTGAACCGCAGCTTCGCGCGCGAGCTGCCCAACGATTGCCTGGACGGCCTGATCGCGGCGCCGGTCTCGGGCGCGGCCCTGTTCCTGGGCAAGGCGTGCGCCAGTTTCCTGCTGGTGCTGGGAGTGCAGCTTGTGTCGCTGCCGGTTTTCGGAATCTTTTACGACGTGCCGTGGACCCGCCAGTTTCCCGAGCTGCTGCTGGTGCTGGTGCTGGGCACGTGGGGGCTGACCGTGGTGGGGACGATCTCGAGCGCGCTCACGGTCAACATCCGCCTGCGCGAGCTGATGCTGCCCATGCTGACCTACCCGATTCTGTTTCCGGCGCTGCTGGGCGCCATGCAATTGACCGCAACCCTGGTGGCCGGCAACGCAATCGGCCCGGACGAATTCGGGTGGCTCAAAATGATGGTGGGTTTCGACGCGATCTACACCGCCGTGTCGCTGGCCCTGGTGGAAACCATATTGGTGGGCTGATGGGCGAGATGGTTCTCTACTACATCCCGCTGGGCGCAACGGCCGCGCTGGCCGCTGCGGCGGCGCTGGCCGCCAGCATCGGCTATCTGCGCACACGCAACCTACGGTTCGACTCGCTGGCCCGCGCCGCCACCGAAACGCTTCTGGCATTCCTGGCCGCGAGTATAGTGAGCGGCTGCTTCGTCACGCACGCCGCCAGCGGCAAGTGGTGGACCTGGGACGCGCGCTTGACCGCCGCGCTGGTCTGCTGGCTGCTGTTCGCCACTTGCCCGATGCTGCGCCAGGCCGTCGAGGAGCCCTCGCGGCGCGCCGCGTTCGCCGCCGTGTGGTCCGTCTTCGCGTGTCTCGACGTGCCGCTGGTGGTGGCCACGGCCGCCTGGTGGAAACCGGGGAAGGCGCTCGCGATCGAGTGGACCTGGCCGCGGTTCTGGCTTCTGGCCGCCATGGCCGTGGTGGCGGGGCCGCTCACCGTGGCGCGCGCGCGGCGGGCGGAAACCCGGCGGGAACCGGATTCCCTGCGCCGCACGCCGCACGCTATGTAGGGGCTGCCGGGTCCATCGGCCACGGGCCGGACGCCCGGACGCCCTACTTGTCGTCCGGCAAGGGAACGGGCTTCACGTCCCCGCAGTCCGCGCTCTTGAAGACCGACGACGACTGGGTCGTCCATTCTATCGGTTTGGCGTTCGGCCGTGCCTGGAGCGTTCCCACGAAGTGAAGCGTCCCCTTGGCGTGGTCGCTGTCGACCATATGGGACTCCATGGTCCCCTTGCCGCTTATCGCTCCGGTGCATACCCAGTCGGCGGTCATGCCGCCGCTCTTCTTGACGACGTTGGTCACCTGGCATCCGCGGGTGCGCGGAACTATGGCGCCATACTTGTCGATCTCCTGCTGGGTCAGGCAAACCAGCTTTGTGTACGTGCCGCCGGCGGAGGACGAGTTGGCGTCGCCGCCGGGAGCGGCGCCGGCCGCGCCCGGCGGGAACGGAGACTGCTGCCAGGTCTGGACCGTGGTCAGTTCCCAGAGGCCGGTTTTCCTGCTCTGCGCCCAAGCGGAGACCGTCATGGCGAAGAAGCAACATCCCAACGCGATCGAGGTTCGGTTATTCGGCATGATCTCTTATGCTAGCAGGCGGTTCTGGCGCCCGGCGGTCTCTCTCCGCCCCCTCACTCCGCAGGCCCTTCAGACCCTTGCGCCGAGCCCATTTGCAGCGTACCCACCAGGTGCGAGACGTTCGGCAGCTTCTCCGCTTTGACGAAGTCCGATAACTCGCGTGCGATGCGCAAGGGCGCGCGCGGGTCCCAGAACGTGGCCGTCCCAACCTGGACCGCGCTGGCCCCGGCGATGAGGAACTCGGCCGCGTCCGTGCCGCTCGCGATGCCGCCCATCCCCACCACGGGGATCTTCACCGCGTGGGCGGCCTGGTAGACCAGGCGCAGCGCGATGGGCTTGATGGCGGGGCCGGACAGCCCTCCGAACCCCGCGCCGATGCGCGGCCGGCGAGCGCGCGCGTCGATGGCCAGCGCGATGAAGGTGTTCACCAGCGAGATGGCGTCGGCGCCGCTCTCCTGGGCGGCCCGCGCCAGGGGCTCGATGGCGCTTACGTTGGGCGAGAGCTTCACCATCACCGGGCGGCGCGCCACGCGTTTCACCGCCGTCACCACTTCGGCCAGCAGCGCGGGGTCGCTCGAAAAGTAAATGCCGCCGTGGCGGGTGTTGGGGCACGACACGTTCAGCTCGTAACCGGCCAGGCCGGCGTGATCTTCCAGGACGCGCACCACTTCCGCGTAGTCCTCCACCTGGTAGCCGAAGATATTGGCGAAGACGGCGGTCGCGAGCTTCGCCAGGGCGGGGAGTTTTTCGGCGGCGAAGGCCCGCACGCCGATGTTCTGCAAGCCCACGGAGTTGAGCATGCCATCGGTGGCTTCGGTCACGCGCGGCGGCGGATTGCCTTCGATGGGCTCGCGGGAGAGGCCCTTGACCACCAGGCCGCCGAGCGCGTTGAGGTCGAGATGGCTGGCGAACTCGAGGCCGTAGGCGAAGGTGCCGGAAGCCGCCAGCACGGGCGTGCGGAGCGGGATGCCGCAGAGCGTGGTGGCGAGGCGGGGATCGGGTTGAGTCATGGCTGTGTACTGCCACCTCTCCAGTTCTTCCCGTGCCGCGCCCGTCTTATGTGGGGCAGGTTTTCAACCCGCGGCCGAGTGCCACTCGGCCCGGCGAGCGAAGCTCGCCCAGTGGTCCGGGGAACCCCGGTTGGTCTGGTTGCGGCTTGCCGCTCTACGGGGCGGCTTGCCATCCGGGCTTGTTCCGGTGCACCGGTGCGGCCAACTCCCGCACGAGGTTCCTGGCTTAACAGGCGGGTTACCCGCCCGCGCAGGCGAGACCAGCTCGCCGGGCGGGTTGAAAACCCGCCGCAGGCTGAAAGCCTGCCCCACATAAGACGGGCGTGCCGCGCGAAGAACATGGTGGGTAGCGGTATTTTCGCCCTCATGGCGCAAACGCCTCGCCCAACACGCGGCCCACGCTCGAGGATGGCGCGGCCACGCCCATGGCGCGGGCCAGCGTGGGCGCAATGTCCACGCTCTCGACGGGGGCTTCGAAAACGCCCGCGCGGAACTGCGGCCCGAAGAAGCACAGCGGCACCCGGGCGTCGTAATTGTAGAGCGACCCGTAGGAGATGCCCCGGCCCTCCCCGTAGTCCTCGACATACTCGGGGCGGTAGGACAGCATCACGTCCCCGCTGCGCCTGGCGTGGAAGCCGTTGGCGAAGCGGTGCGCCCATTCGCCGTGGGTCGAGCAGGCGCCGCCGGCGGTATAGTAGCCGGCCACCGGCGCCAGCTCGAGGGCCGCGCGCGCGGCGGCCAGGCACGCGGATTCCGCATCGCGATTCGCGGCCGCATCCAGGTAGAGGAACGGGTAGAGGTACTTGCGCACGCGGCCCGCGCCCGAAGCCGCCAGCGCCTTATCCACCGCCTGCGCCACGGTTTCGCCGTTCACGCTCACGCGGGCGCGCGCGTCGGCGGCGGCCATGGGCGGCGCGCCGTGAGCCCCGGCCAGCACCAGGTCGTAGCCGCCATCGCCCACCGCCCGGCCCAATTGCGCCAGCAGCGCTTCGAGGCGCTTGTCGAGCTGCAAAATCATCTGCGGCATGAGCGGCGACCGGCCGCCCACCTGGTAGCCCAGCAGTTCGGAAGCTCCGCACAGGACGGTGACAAAATCGAAGGTGTTTCCCTGCCCCAGCCGTTCGCGCACAAGCATCTCCCCCAGCAGGTCGAACTGGGCGGCCTGGCTGAAGGGCGAGGCCAGGTACAAGGCCAGGAACCGCTCGGGGTGGGCCGGGTCGAAAGTCAAGGTCCGCAGGGGCGGCGCTCCCTGGCGCGCCCCGGCCGCCATCCACTGGGCGTCGTGCGCACCCTCGAGCGGCGCAAGGCCGTTGAAGGGCGGCAGCCATTCGGGCACGTCGCCAGAGGCGGCGAACCGGCCGTGCTCGTCCATCCAGTAGACGCCCGCCTCGGGTGTCCCGGCGAACAGGCGGGCTGGCGCGGCATCCAGCGAGATCACCGCAACCCGCGTGCGCGGCTCCCCCGCCACCTGGGCGCACAGGGTGGTGGCCAGCAGGGCGTCTTCGGAAGCCGCGACCGGCTGGCGGGTCTCGCGGCTGTACCAGGACTCCGCCACGATGCCGTGCTCGGAGGGCCAGGACCCGGTGGCCAGGGTGGCCAGCGTGGCGCTGGGGAAGGTGCTGGCGGCGTGACGGCAGTCCGGGAACCACGCGCCCCCATCCAGCAGGCGTTTGAACCCCCCGGCGCCCAACTGCGGCCAGGCCGCGTCCAGGTACTCCGGGCGGAACTGTTGGACCACGACCAGTACCAGGAGCCTGGGACGGGATGGCAGGGCCAGCGCCCGGCAGCCCGCCAGACCGCCGAGCAGGCAGGTACCAAAACCGCGGCGGCAAATATCCATGCACAAAGAAGTGTATCAGAGCCGCAAGTAGTGGTATATTGTAACGTTCGATATGTCGATTTCTGTGCCCGGGGAGCGCCGCTCTCCGGCCCGAGAGGAAGGTTCATGAGAGAGGACGAGAGCATTCTGGGGTTGGCGTCGATCCGCCGGAACCGGGGCGTGTCGCTGGAGCAGATAGCGGAATCGACCAAACTCAGCGTGCGGTTCCTGGATGCCATCGAGCGCGGAGACTTCCGGAAACTGCCCGGCGGCATCTACAACACCAGCTACATCCGGCAATACGCGCGCGCCATCGATTACGACGAAGCCGTCCTGCTGGCGTTCTATCGCCGCCTGACGTCGCCGGGCGATGGCGCCGCCCCGGCCAACGGCAAACTGGCGGTTGGCGGCTTGCGAACCGCCTCGACACTCTCCGGATCGTAGATCGCCCCTTGGGCGGCCGGCCGCTTCTTACCGGCAGCCGGCCGGGTCCCGCCCGGTCCTACCGCCCGCGCAAATACATGGCAACCCAGGGAAGCGGCGTCGTGAATACGGCCGCGACGAAGGACAGCCATCGCGAGCGATGCCGTTCGATCACGAGGATCGTAGCCGGCACCAGAATGACGGCGTCCATAACATAGGCGTGATAGCTGCAGAGCAGAGAGCCGGCCAGAGTCGCAACCAGCGCATCGAGGTAATCCAGCTTGAGTATCGCCACGCATATCAGGATTGCCGTGACGGCCACCAGGGGAACCTCGAATCCGGGGAAAAACCCGTGAATCGTCGGCATGCCCGCAAGGCTCGGATTGATACCCGGCCTCATCAGGACATGCAGGAACTCGATTGGCCAGCGCCAGCCGCCGGCGGCGAAGCTCAGCGCCAGACAGGATACTACGCCCATGGCCGCTCCCTTCAGCACCAGCCAGCGCCGGTTACGAAGCAGAAGCAGCGGCAGAAACAGGAATAAGTGGAACTTGGCAATGCACAGCGCCAACGCCACGCCGGCCAACACGGGACGGTTCCGGGATTCCAGGCGCCGCCACAAGACCAGCCACAATAAGAGCAGCGTCGTGTCGGCGGCATCCGCCAGACACAGGAGGACGGGCAAGGACCAACACACCACGATCATGGCCGCCCTTCGCGATCCGGGCCATAGCCACACGGCGGCGATCACCGCAATAAGTTGAAGCGCGATCCAGATGTGCTTGGCCGCCGCATAGGGCAACTGCGCCAGCGGCCATAGGAAGAGGCCGAAGCAGGGTATCCTGGTGAAGAGCAGCGATTCGCCGTACCGGCCAATCGTGCCGGCTTGCACCTTCCATATCGCTTGTGGGTCGTACATATGCCCGGTCCCCACCAGACGGGCGCCGGAATACAGCGCCAGGAAGTCCGTGCCGCCCACCAGATTCCGCCCCGCGTACAAACTGCCGAGCAACAGCCCGGAGCCGAGCAGGCACAGAAGGATGGCGGCCGCCGGACGCTGAATGACGTTCTGAAGTTCCTTCGACATACCGGTTTCGCCAAGCCTGGCGGTTGAACGGCCCGCCGCGGCGCCGAATCCCGCGGTCATGGCGCCAGCTCACAGTACAACACACTCGCGGGCCGCGGCGCGAGCGTCAACCCGCCAGTCCGGCCAGCACGCCGCGCAGGTAACTGAACGAGCGCTGCACTCCGGGCATGGGGTTCGCGGCGTCGATCTCGTACTCCAGGTTTACGCAGCCCTGGTAGTTCATCTTCTTGAGCTGTTTGAAAATCGCCGGGAAGGGCATGATGCCGTCGCCCACGTCGCACTGGCTGGCTTTATCGGTGAAGCTCTCGAGGTCCTTGACGTGCATATCGAAGAGCCGTTCCCGGGCTTCGACGATCGATTTCACCACGTCCACTCCGGTTCGCGCCGTGTGGCCGATGTCCATGCACAAGCCGCAGCGGCGGTCCAGCGGGCGGACGGCGTCGAGAACCGACTGCACGGTGGGAAAGTTCTTGTCCTCGGGTCCGTGGTTGTGGATGGCGATGCGGATGTCGAACTCCTTCACCAGGCGTTCCACGATGGGGAGATTGTCGTGCCTGGGCGCGCAGACCATCATGGGCAGGCCCGCGGCCCGGGCGTACTCGAAGCTGTGGCGGAGGCCCTCCTGGGTGCCGCGCGCGGCGCTGCTCATGTCCACGTTGCCGCCGCTCATCACCCGCAGGCCGGCGTCGTCGAACTCCTTGCGTCCGGCGCGCACCTCCTCGGGCGGGGCGTCGATCTTCAGGTGTACGTCCTTGATGCTGATCCACGGGGTCTTGACCGCCGCGATCATCTCGATGGTTTTGGCGCGGTCGAAATTGCGGAAGGTGTAGGTGGCCATGCCGAGCTTGATCCCCCAAGGCTCGGGTTCGATGACGGCGGAAGCCGGCCGGATGCCGGCGGCGGCCAGGCCGGCCACCCCGGCGGTTCCCAGAAAACTGCGGCGCGTGGCAACGATCTTCATGGAGGTTCTCCCCAGGGGAGATGCTAGCGCATTGCGCCGGCCAGCGCGGGGTCGCGGGCGGCGCGGGCCGCAGTTCCCGCGCGGCGGGCAAAACGGGGCCGGCGCGGATTTTACGCCGGCAGGAAACCGCGGGCCGTCCGGCGGAAGGCATCCACTTGCGCGGCTTCCCAGGCGGCGTCGCGCCCCAGTTCGCGCGCCATCAGGGCGGCCACTCGCGGGGCCATCCGGATAGCGGCGCCCGCGTTCAGAAACAGCGCGCGGGTGCGGCGCGCCAGAACGTCTTCCACGGTGCGCGCCATTTCCTCGCGCGCGGCCCACACCACCTCGGCGGCCACGTAGGGCAACGCGGCGTCCAGCGGCCCGGCGAGCGCGGGTTCGGTCTCCATCAGCCGCAGCAGGGCGGGCGCGTCGGAGCCGTACACGGCGAGCCGGCCATAGCGCGCGGCGCTGGCGTGGAACCCGTGGATGTTGAGGCACGCGGTCATGCAGGGGCGTTCCTCGAGGCGCGCCAGAATGGCGGCGTGGTTCACGCAGTCCTCCGCCATATGGCGGTAGGTGGTCCACTTGCCGCCGCAGACGGTGACGAGGCCGGAGTTCTCGATGCGAATGGTGTGGTCGCGGGAAAGCGCCGCGGTGTTGCCGGAATCCCCGGCGCGCACCAGCGGACGGATGCCGGCGAAGACGCTGGTGACGTCGCCGCGGCTGGGCTTCCTGGCAAGGTAGAGGGACGCGGTCCGGAGCACGAACTCGATCTCCCGCTCCTGCGCCACCGGCTCGAGAGTGGGCTCCTCGATGGGCGTATCGGTGGTGCCCACCAGCGTGTGGCCGTGCCAGGGAATGGCGAACATCACGCGGCCATCGCTGGTGTGCGGGACCATGATGGCGCTATCGCCGGGCAGAAAGGAACCGTCGAGCACCAGGTGGATGCCCTGGCTGGGAGCGACGATGGGCTGCGCCGCGGGGTCCCCCATGCGGCGCACATCGTCGGTGAACGGCCCGGTGGCGTTGACCACCACCTTGGCGGCGGCCGCGAACTCCCGGCCGCTTTCCGCGTCGCGGACCGCGACGCCGTTGACGAAGCCGTCGCCGTCCCTGGTGACACCGGCGACCCGCGCATAGTTCAGCAGGACGGCGCCCTGCTCGGCGGCGGTGGCGGCGAGGTTGACCAGCAGGCGCGAGTCGTCGAACTGGCCGTCGAAGTAGATCACGCCGCCGCGCAGCCCCTCGGTGTTGAGGGTGGGCAGGCGCTCGAGCGTCTCCTCGCGGGAAAGCATGCGCGAGGCTCCGAAACCGTACTTGCCCGCCAGCAGGTTGTAGAGCTTGAGGCCGATGCCGTAAAACGGGGCTTCCCACCAATCGTAATTGGGCACCACGAAGCCCAGGTTATGAACCAGGTGCGGGGCGTTGCGGAGCAGCAGGCCGCGCTCCTTGAGCGCCTCCATCACCAGCGACACGTTGCCCTGTTCGAGGTAGCGGACGCCGCCGTGAACCAGTTTGGTGCTGCGGCTGGAAGTGCCCTTGCCGAAGTCGCTCTGTTCGAGCAGAAGCACGTCGTACCCGCGGGAGGCGGCATCGATGGCCACGCCGGCGCCGGTGGCTCCGCCGCCCACCACGACGATGTCCCACACACCGGCATGGGCGTGCAGCCGCCGGTACATTTCGGCGCGGTTCATGGGGTCCTCCTACCTCATTGTAAGAGCCGTGGGGGCTGCGAAGCGTGGTATACTGGGGTCGCAGCGCGTGTGTCCTCGGGGCGTGGCTCAGCCTGGCTAGAGCGCCTGGTTCGGGACCAGGAGGTCGGTGGTTCGAATCCACTCGCCCCGACCAATCCAACTTTTTCGGGATTCATCTAATTAACCCTCCCCTCGGAGTCGCCGGCTTTCAAGGCGTTTTGGGCACTGTCCCTAAAACCGTCCCTACCTTGGGCCTCCTCCAAAGCATGGCGCGCCTGCTCAAGCGTCCCACCGGACGGGCCGGCAATTGCGCGATGTCCCGCTCCGGGTTCTCAGCAGCAGATCTTCCCAGTCGCCGGCGCTGTGGACGTTGCCGGGCCGCGGCTTGGCGGCCAGGCAGTCGCCTTCTCGATTCGATGGCGGCAGCGGGTGACAGCCGGTGGACTCGAAGTGGCCGTCGTAGGCGATCCGCTCCCCATCGATCACGGCCGCCTGGCCGTGCGCCGGAGACCGGATTGCTACGTCAACAACCGCCGTCCGGAGGACCAGCCCAGCCCCAATCCCGCCCCGCTCGGCGCCGCCGGACGGGAAACCCCGTTCCAGGCCTGGCGCAAACGGTAGACCGGCGATAGGTTCCCCGCATTCGGACAGCCAGTCTCGAAACCGGACACCCGCGCCCGGCGAGGCGCCGTGCCGTCCCATCTCCGGCCGCCGCGCAAACGGCCCCTGGATTGCACTGCCGTTGGGTGTCTCCATGAATTTCCTCCACGATCTCCGCTTCGTCCTCCGCGGGTGGAAGAAGAGCCCCGTCACCACCGCCGTTCTCATTCTCGCTTTGGCGCTCGGCATCGGAGTCAACGCTTCCAGCTTCATTTCGGTGAACGCGATGATTCTGCATCCGCTCCCCTACCCGGAACTCGGCCGCATCGTGACCCTTTGGGAAGCGCCCACCAGCCAGTCCGCGGACCGCGAGACCGTCGCGGCCGCCAATTACTTCGAGTGGAAGGAGCAGAGCCGTTCGTTCGAAGCCCTGGCCGCCTATCGCCCCTGGGACGCCAATCTCGCCTCGTCCAGCGATTCCGAGCGCGTTCAGGCGTGCCTCGCCACGCCCGAGTTCTTCCAGGTCCTCGGTCTGGAACCCGCCTTGGGCCGCATCTTCCGCGCGGCCGAAACCGAACCGGGCCGCGGCGGCGTCGTGGTGGTCAGCCAGGGATTCTGGAAGCGCCGCCTGGCCGCCGATCCAGCCGTCCTGGGAAAGACCGTGTCCCTGGACGGCGCCCGTTACACCATTGTCGGAGTCATGCCCGAGGACTTCAATTTCCCGCTCGAAACCGAGGTCTGGGCCCCGCTCGCCTTCCCGCTGGCCGAGCGGCACGACCGGGAATCGCGCTCGCTCGCCATTCTCGGACGCCTGAAGCCCGCCGTGCCGCTCCGCCAGGCGCGTGCGGAGATGACGTCGCTCGGGCGCCGGCTGGCCGCTCTGTACCCGGACAGTAACCGGGACCGCGATATTCAGGTGATCCCCGTCCGCGAACTGACGAACGACGTGACCGATCGCTTCGTTCTCACGCTGCTGGCGACGGCCGGCTTCGTCCTGCTTCTGGCCGCCGCCAATGTCGCCAATCTGCTGCTGGTGCGCCTGGCGAACCGCCAGCGGGAGATCGCCGTCCGCACCGCCATGGGCGCCACGCGCTTCCGCATCGTCCGCTTGCTGGCCATGGAGAGCCTGATTCTGGCGTTGGTTTCCGGCGGTATCGGGCTGTATCTCGCGGATTTGAACCGCATCCTGTTCGCCAGGCTGATTCCGCCGTGGGTGCTGCGCTGGGTCGCGGGAATCCGGAACATGCGGATCGATGGCACGGTGGTCCTGTTCACCCTCGCCGTGTCGCTCGCGGTGGGCGTTCTCTGCGCCGTTCCCGCGGCGATTCACATCCTCCGCGGGACATCCGCGCAGGACCTGAACGAAGCGCTGAAGGAGGGCGGACGCGGCGGCTCGGCGGGGCGGTCGCACAGCCGTTTGCGGTCCACGCTGGCGGTTTCCGAAGTGGCTCTGGCGCTGATCCTGCTGGTGGGCGCCGGCGTCATGGTGGGGACGTTTCAGAGGATGCTGACCTCTAGCCCCGGGTTCGACACCCGCAACCTGCTCACCATGCGGATCGCGCTCGCGCCTTCGAAGTATGCGGCGTCCGGCCAGGTCTCCGAATTCTACGAACGCCTGCTGCGGGGTCTCGCGGGAGTTCCATCGGCGCAATCCTCGGCCGTGGCCGGCGACGCCGGCTCCGCCCAAGGGGTCTATATCGAAGGGCGCGCCGCTCCCCATCCCGCCGATCCGCGGCCCTCCATCTACGCCGTGACGGGCCAGTACCTGCGGACGCTGCGCCTGCCTCTGGTTCAGGGACGCTCTATCGCCGAAGGGGACGGCCGCGAGTCTCAGCCTGTTGTGGTGGTGAGCGAAAGCGTCGCCCGCCACTATTGGCCCGGTTCGAGCCCCATCGGCAGCCGGCTGAAACTCTCGGCGGGCGATCCCCGCTGGCTGACCGTGGTGGGCGTTTGCGGAGACCAGAAGCACTGGTTCAACAACCTGCCGGAGCCCCGCATCTATGTCTCTTTCCCGCAGGCGCCCAGCGCCGCGGCGACGGTTTTCGTTCGAACCTCCGCCGACGCGATGCAAGTGGCCGGCGCCGCGCGCGCCGAGGTGGGCAAGCTGGACCCCGGCCAACCCGTCTTCGACCTCAAGAGCATGGAAGAGGCGATCGTCGAGCAGACCTCCGGCGTGCGCGCCTCGGCCGTCAGCATGGTGACTTACGCCGCCATCGCCCTGTTCCTGGCCGTCAGCGGTATCTACGCCGTCATCTCCTACTCGGTCGCGCAGCGCACGCGCGAGATCGGAATCCGCATGGCGCTGGGCGCCCGGCGCGCGGACATCCTGACCATGGCTCTGGGCGGCGCCATCCGCATGGGCGCGATCGGCCTGGCCATCGGCGTTCCGGTCACGCTCGCCATGCTCCGCGCCATGTCGAGCGTGCTCTACGGCGTGATGCGAATCGATGCCGGGACGTTCCTTGGCCTGACCCTGCTGCTGGCGTTGGCCGCCGTCGCCGCCGGTTACCTCCCCGCCCACCGCGCCGCCCGCGTCGATCCCCTGACGGCCCTGCGCGCCGAGTGACCCGCCCGCTCCGCAGGCCGGTTTGCGTTCTTGTCCCGAGTGGGAAACGCGCCAAGACCCTGTGGCCGGGAAACCGCCGTGCCCGATTCTCCCGGCAGGGGACAATGCCGAGATCGCCGCGGACCTCCGCGGTCACTTCCCCGGCGGCGCCAACGGATACGCCGGCCGATTGCGGTGGATTCTCCCGGTGGTCGCCCGGCAAATCGCGAAGTCCAGCCGGTTGCCGGTCAAACTGTGGCAAACTGGTGTGGGAAGCCATGGCAGTAGAGCCCGCCACCATCTTCAAGACCCCGGCTGCCGGCGATCCGTCGCTGGCCGAAGTGGTGCGCCGTTTGGTGGACGCGTATCAACCGGAGCGGGTTTACCTGTTCGGTTCCGTGGCCCGCGGTGACGCCGGTGCCGACAGCGACTATGACCTGCTGCTGGTGGTTCCGGACGATGCGCCGCCGGAAAAACGCCGTAGCCGTCTGGCCTACCAGGCGCTGCGGGGCACCGGCACCGCCGCCGACGTGCTCGTCTGCACCCGTTCCTACTTCGAGGATCGCCGGTCGTTGAAGGCTTCGCTGCCGGGGACGGTATTGCGCGAAGGGCGGCTGCTGCATGCCGCCTGACGACGCACGCCTGCAAGATGTTCGAGCCTGGCTCTCGAAGGCGGAACTCGATCTGAAGGCGGCCGCGCACGAAGTGGCGGCTCCCGCGGAGGCGCTCTGGGGCGACGTCATGTTCCACGCCCAGCAGGCGGCCGAGAAAGCCATGAAGGCGTTCCTCGCGTACCACGACGTGCCATTTCGAAAGACGCATAACCTCGAGGAACTCGGCCAGCAGTGCGTGGCGTTGGACGCGACGCTGGGAACGGTGGCGGATGAAGCGGCGCCGCTGACCGAGTACGCGTGGAAGTTCCGCTATCCCGGCGAAACTCCCGAGCCGGAACGCGCGGAAGCCGATGAAGCGTTAGCGGCGGCACGGAACGCGTACCAGAGTATCCTGGCCCGAATGCCGGCAAGCGCGCGGCCGTGAGGCGAAACCTCGGCTCCTCGCCGCCGCCGCGCACTTCGCTATGCTCGGATTGCGCGCCGTTCGGTTTCTTTCCGGCTCGCAAAGCCGCGCGGCTCGACCCCATCGAGGCCCTCCGGCGCGAGCAGCCGCAAGGCCGATCCCCTGTGCGCGGCCGGCAATTTCCGGTACCATATAGTCCGATATGGCACGTGGAAAGAAGCCCGCCGCCAAGGACCACGGCAATGGCGCGAACCTGGGGTTCGAGCCCACGCTCTGGGCCGCCGCCGATAAGCTGCGGAATAACATGGACGCTGCCGAGTACAAGCACGTCGTGCTCGGCCTGATCTTCCTCAAGTACATCTCCGACGCATTCAAAGAGCGCCACGACCAACTCCTGGCCGAGAAGGCGCGGGGCGAGGACGTGGACCTGGAAGACCGCGATCAGTACACGGCCGAGAACGTCTTCTGGGTCCCCAAAGAGGCCCGCTGGGAGTATCTGCAGGGCAAGGCCAAGCTGCCCACCATCGGCAAGCTGTTGGACGACGCCATGCTGGCGATCGAGCGCGACAACAAATCGCTCAAAGGCATCCTGCCAAAGGAGTACGCCCGCCCCGCGCTCGATAAGCACCGCCTCGGCGAACTGATCGACCTGATCGGCACCGTCGGCCTGGGCGACTCCGAGAACCGCTTCAAGGATGTCCTGGGCCGCGCCTACGAGTATTTCCTGGATCAGTTCGCCAGCGCCGAAGGCAAGAAGGGCGGCCAGTTCTACACGCCCCGCTGCGTGGTCCGCGTACTGGTGGCAATTCTGGCGCCGTACAAGGGCCGCGTCTACGATCCCTGTTGCGGCTCCGGCGGCATGTTCGTGCAGAGCGAGAAATTCGTCGAGGCGCACGGCGGGCGCGTCAACGATATCGCCGTCTTCGGGCAGGAGTCCAACCACACCACGTGGCGCCTGGCCAAGATGAACCTGGCCATCCGCGGCATCGACGCGAACCTCGGCCCCGAGAACGCCGACAGCTTCCGCCGCGACCTGCACCCCGATCTGAAGGCCGACTACGTGCTCGCGAACCCGCCCTTCAACGACAGCGATTGGGGCGGCGCACAGCTTCGCGACGATGCGCGCTGGAAGTTCGGGCCGCCGCCCGCCGGAAACGCCAACTTCGCCTGGGTGCAGCACTTCATCCATCACTTGGCGCCCACCGGCATTGCCGGCTTCGTGCTGGCGAACGGCAGCATGTCCAGCAACCAATCCGGCGAAGGCGAGATCCGCAAGGCGATCGTCGAGGCCGACCTGGTGGATTGCATGGTGGCGCTGCCCGGCCAGTTGTTCTACGCCACGCAGATCCCCGTTTGCCTGTGGTTTCTGGCGCGCGCCAAGAAGAACGGCCGTTTCCGCGACCGGCGCGGCCAGACGCTATTCATCGACGCGCGCAAGATGGGCACGCTGATCGACCGGGTGCACCGGGATTTGACGGCCGAAGATATCGAGCGCATTGCCGGAACGTATCATGCATGGCGCGGCGACAAAGGCGCGGGCAAGTACGCCGACGTGCCGGGGTTCTGCAAGGCAGCCGCGACGGATGAGATTGCGGGGCACGGGTTCGTGCTCACGCCGGGGCGGTACGTGGGGGCGGAGGATGTCGAGGATGATGGTGAGCCGTTTGAGGAAAAGATGAAGCGGCTGACGGCGAAACTGGAGGAGCAGTTCAAGGAGGGGGCGCGGCTGGAAAGGCTGATAGCCCGCCAGCTACGCGGGGTCGGCCATGGGCTCTGAGATTCCCCGGGGCTGGCAGTCTCGGACCGTAGATGAGATTGCGGCGCATGCGCCGCGCGCCATCGCTATCGGCCCTTTCGGCTCTCGAATGAAGGCTGATTGCTACGCTGCACACGGAGTACCGGTCATTCGCGGAAATAACATCTCCGACACCAAAGCCTTGGTCGGCGAGTTTGTCTTCATTAGCGAAGAAAAAGCCGACGAACTGGCGTCCTGCACCGTGTACGACGGCGATCTCGTGTTCCCACACCGGGGCCTGATTGGCGAGGTTGGCTTACTGGCAGGCACGAACGGAAGATATATGCTTTCGACCAGCCTCATGAAGTTGACCCCCAACCGCCGAGTGGCTGCGCCGGCCTTCCTGTTTTATTATTTTCGTTCGCCCTCGGGCCGCCATGAGCTGCTTAAGAATGCATCCCAAGTGGGCACGCCGGGGATTGCAACGCCGCTGACTTCACTCCGTTCGATCAGGGTTCCTGTGCCGCCCATGGCGGAGCAGGAGTCCATTGCGCATTTGCTTGGCGCGCTCGACGACAAGATTGACCTGAATCGCCGCACGAACGAAACCCTGGAGAGCATCGCCCGCGCCATCTTCAAATCCTGGTTCGTGGATTTTGACCCCGTGCGCGCGAAAGCGGAAGGGCGGCAGCCCGCGGGCATGGGCGCGGAAACGGCGGCGCTGTTCCCGGCCTCGTGGGAGGACACCCCGCTCGGCCCCGTTCCGGCAGGCTGGGGGGTATCCCCTCTTGGCGACGTTTGCGAGTTCGCGTACGGGAGGGCATTGAGAGAGGATGACCGGCGACCGGGGGCTGTCCCGGTGTTCGGCTCAAACGGCCAGGTGGGCTGGCATGACACGAGCCTTGTTCGCGGCCCCGGCGTTGTGGTAGGCCGAAAAGGGAACCCCGGCGTGGTCACGTGGGCTGACGCAGACTTCTTCCCAATTGACACTACCTTCTATCTTCTGCCTCGCAACCACGCAAGCCTGTTCTGGCTGTTCCACTTGTTAGAGTCCCTGGGTCTTCAGCTCCTCGGTTCAGACTCGGCGGTCCCCGGCCTAAACCGCGGCATGGCGTACATGTCTGAGGTTATCGCTCCGTCCGTGGCTGCTCAACGGGCCTTTGATCGGTTGGCTGCACCGCCGCGGTTCACGGTGTCCCAGAAAGAACGGGAAATCCGGACCCTTGCCGAGATTCGCGACGCCCTTCTCCCCAAACTCCTCTCCGGCGAAATCCGCATCCGCGACGCCGAAAAACTGGTTGGGACCCACCTATGATCGCGGAGTCCACCGTCGAAGAATCCGCTCTCGTTTGGCTCGGTAGCCTCGGGTACGCCGTCGCCAACGGCCCCGAGATCGCGCCGGGCGAGAAACTCGCGGAGCGCGCCTCCTATGATCAAGTCGTGCTGGAGAGCCGCTTGCGCAACGCCGTCAAGCGGCTCAACCCGGACGCTGCCGCCGAGGCTCGCGACGAGGCCGTCCGCAAAGTGCTCCATCCCGAGCATCCCACGCTGGTCGCCAACAACCGGGCTTTCCACCGGATGTTCGTCGAAGGCGTGACGGTCGAGTACCAGCGCCGCGATGGCAGGATCGCCGGGCGCCTCGTCAAACTCGTGGATTTCGACGACCCGGCCAACAACGACTGGCTGGCGGTGAATCAGTTCACCGTGGTGGACGGCCAGCACAACCGCCGGCCCGACGTGGTGATCTTCGTCAATGGCCTGCCGCTCGGCGTCGTGGAACTGAAGAATCCCGCCGATGAGGACGCCACCATCCGGAAGGCGTTCCAGCAGCTTCAAACTTATAAGAAGCAGATTCCCGCCCTGTTCGCTTACAACGAAGTCCTGGTGGCTTCCGATGGCCTGGAGGCGCGCATCGGGTCGCTGACCGCCGACAAGGAGCGGTTCATGCCCTGGCGCACCATCGAGGGGCAGGAACCCGCGCCGGCGAAGCTGCTTCAGTTGGAAGTGCTCGTGCGGGGCGTGTTCGACCCGCACCGGTTCCTCGATCTCATCCGCTACGGCGTGGTGTTCGACCGGGATGCCCACGATAGCGTCATCAAGATCCTGGCGGGCTACCACCAGTTCCACGCGGTCGAGGCCGCCGTGGCCGCCACGGTCAAGGCCACGCGCGCGCATGGCGACCGGCGCTGCGGCGTGGTGTGGCACACGCAGGGCAGCGGCAAGAGCCTCACCATGCTCTTCTTTGCCGGGCGGATCGTTCTGCACCCGGCCCTGGAGAACCCCACCATCGTGGTGATTACCGACCGCAACGACCTGGACGGCCAACTCTTCGACACCTTCGCCCGGTGCAACGAGGCGATCCGGCAGGATCCGGTGCAAGCCGGGACCAGGGCCGAACTGCGCGCTCTGCTGAAGGTCTCCTCGGGCGGCGTGGTGTTTACGACCATCCAGAAGTTTTTTCCCGAGGAAAAGGGCGACAAGTACCCGCTTCTCTCGGATCGCCGCAACATCGTGGTGATCGCCGACGAGGCCCACCGCAGCCAGTACGATTTCATCGATGGCTTCGCGCGGCACATGCGCGGCGCCCTGCCGAACGCGTCATTCATAGGCTTCACGGGCACGCCCATCGAACTGACGGACAAGAACACGCGCGCCGTCTTCGGCGAATACATCAGCGTCTACGACATCCAGCGCGCCGTCGAGGACAGGGCCACGGTGCCGATCTACTACGAAAGCCGGCTGGCGCAACTGGAACTGAACCCGGAGGAGAAGCCGCGCCTGGACAGGGAATTCGAGGAGGTCACCGAAGCCGAGGAAGAGGAGCGCAAGGAGAAGCTCAAGTCGAAGTGGGCGGCGCTAGAAGCCGTGGTGGGCGCAGACAAGCGCATCGCGCTGATCGCCCGCGATCTGGTGGACCATTTCGAGACGCGCCTGGAGGCCATGGACGGCAAGGCGATGGTGGTCTGCATGAGCCGGCGTATTTGCGTCGAGCTCTATGACGCCATCGTGGGGCTGCGGCCCAACTGGCATAGCGAGGCGGACGAAAAGGGCGCGATCAAGATCGTCATGACCGGCTCCGCCTCGGACCCGGACGGCTGGCAGGGACACATTCGCAACAAGCCGCGCCGGGACGCGCTGGCGAAACGGTTCAAGGCCCCGGGCGATCCGTTCCGGATGGTGATCGTCCGCGACATGTGGCTCACCGGGTTCGACGCGCCGAGCCTGCACACCATGTACCTGGACAAGCCCATGCGGGGCCACGGATTGATGCAGGCCATCGCCCGCGTGAACCGCGTTTTCAAGGACAAGCCGGGCGGGCTGGTGGTGGATTACCTGGGGCTGGCCGACCAGTTGAAATCGGCGCTGGCGGCCTATACCGAAGGCGGCGGCCGCGGGCAGGCCACGCTGGATGTGGCCCAGGCAGTCGCCGCGATGATCGAGAAGTACGAGGTCTGCTGCGGCCTGTTCCACGGCTTCGATTGGAGCGATTGGCACGCGGCGCGCGCACAGAAGAGGCTGGCGCTGCTTCCCGCCGCGCAGGATCGCATCCTGGGGCTCGAGGATGGCAAGAGCCGGCTGGTGGCTGCCGTGACGGACCTTTCCAGGGCGTTTGCGCTGGCCGTGTCCGATCCGGAGGCCACTCGCATTCGCGACGATGTGGCGTTCTTCCAGACGGTGAAGGCCGCCATCGTCAAGTCAAGCGCCGTAGCGGGCAAGAGCGAAGAAGATCTGGATTACGCCGTCCGGCAGATCGTCTCGAAGGCCATCGGCGCCGGAGGGGTCATCGACCTGTTTTCCGCGGCCGGGTTGAAGAGGCCGGACATGTCGATTCTCTCCGACGAGTTCCTGGCGGAAGTGCGCGCCATGCCGCAGCGGAACCTGGCGGTGGAGTTGCTGCGCAAGCTGTTGAGCGGCGAGCTGAAGGCGCGCGCGCGGAAGAGCCTGGTTCTGTCCCGCAAGTTCTCGGAGATGCTGGATGCCGCGGTGCGCAAGTACCGCAACCGGGCCGTCGAAACCGCCCAGGTGATCGAAGAATTGATCGCCCTGGCGAAAGACATGCGCGCGGCGGAGAAGCGCGGCGAGGATCTGAATCTCACCGGCGACGAGATCGCCTTCTACGATGCGCTGGAAGTGAACGACAGCGCCGTGGCCGTGCTGGGCGACGAGAACCTGCGCACGATCGCCCGGGAACTGGTGGACGCCCTCCACAAGAATACTTCCGTCGACTGGACGCTTAAGGAATCGGTGCGCGCCAAGATCCGGGTCCTGGTTAAGCGGATCCTGCGCAAGCACGGCTACCCGCCCGACAAGCAGGAGAAGGCCACGCTGACCGTCCTGGAACAGGCCGAGAGGCTGTGCGCGGACTGGGCGGGGTAAGGCCCGGCCCATCCGCTCGTAGGCGGGAGCGGAGCCCGGCCGGCCACGGGTTCCCAACGTGGGAACCTGGAAACGCGAGGATCGTCACCGGGAAGCGTATCCGGGAGTTCATCGAGCGGTGACCGCGATCCGCGGGCGCGATGTGGCGCTGGGTCGATACCATGGAATCCGGCTCCTGGCGGGAAGGCGCGCCATCGGCAAGGAGCGGGCGAAAAAGCTCGCGGAGTTCCTTGGCGTCCGGGCGGACTTGTTTCTCCGAGCCGAAGCGCGCCGGTCTGCCCGGCGGCGCGGGTGCCCGCCCGGGTGGGGCGAGGCCAAGCGGATCGCCCCCGCTTCACTTCCCGGGGGCGGGGAACTTTCTGGCGGCGTCGTCCAGCACCAGGACCCAATCGTGGTCCTCTCCGCTGGAGGGCGGCTCGAACCGGCGGGTGGCGGTCCTCGGGAAACGTCCGATGGGCTTCGACGCGCCCGTCCGGGGATCGTACCAATAGGCCCGGATGGTCTTGCCCGGCATGGAATCCAGGCGAACCTCGATCGGGCGGCCGGATGCGCTGTACACGAACGCGTAGCTCCCATCCGAGGCGCGGGTCGCCTGGATGCGGTCTGTGGTAGCCATGGGGTCGCTCACCAGCATGGACTGATCCGGGATACGGACCGGCATGGGCCTGGATTCGATCAGAGCCCTCACGTACTTCATTTGCGACGCTCCGGGGAGTTGCATGGACTCCTGCCAGGGCAATCCCGCCATCCAGCGCGTCTGCTGCATTCCGGGCGTCCAGAACTCGTAGACTTCGCCGCAGCCGTAAGCGAATCCCGCCGCCCCGGCGAAAACGCCCAGGTACCCATAGCGCCGGACATCCCAGGCGCCCAGTCTCTTGACGCCGGGCGCGGCCTGCCTCAGTCCATCGGTGATGTTCTCGTACCCCGCCTCGGCGTCGATCACCGGCTTGGCCGGCTTCAACTGGTAGTCGGCGGCGATCAGCTCGTAATTCCGGTTCTGGGAGGAGTGGCCGGACTGGATCGAGTTGAAATCCAGCCAGGGCTCGTCGTGGAACCACATGGACGAACTCTGTCTGCCGGTTGGATGATACGACACCAGTTGCGCTCCGCCGTCGCCGTCCCCCAGGCCGCGCGCCATGGCGCGCGTGACCTCCTCGACGCCCTTGCCCGGCCGGTCGCCTCCCAGCATCCAGAGCACCGGCTTGTTGCGATAGCGCGCCCCGATGAACTTGCCGTAGTTGTAAGCGGTGGTTACATCGAACAGGTAAGGCTCCCTGCCGAGAAAGGTCTTGGCCCAGAGAGGCAGGATCAGGACATAGAGGCCCAGGGACTCCGCCTTGTTGACGATGTAATCGGCGTTCTCGAAGAAGGCTTCGTCGATCCGCGCCGCATCCCCATCGATCAGCAGAGTCCGGCCCAGTGGATTGGGCCGCCGGAGGCCGTCCCAGATCAGGAAGACGCCTTGAATCACCGTAAAGCCCTTCGACGCCCTGTCCTGGAGATACCGGTCGACTTCCTCGTGGGTGGGCCGCGTGAACAGGCACCAGGCCGTATCCCCGAGATAGAAGAATGGAGCGCCGCCCTCCTTGACGAAAAAGCGGCCGTTTTCCGATACCCGCAGCCGGGGCAGCGGCTTGCTCTGCGCCGAAAGCCCAGCCGCGGCGGTCAGAGCCAGCCAAGCTGCCCAACCGATCCTACGCACATGCATGAGAGACTCCTTTCGATACGATTCGCCAGTGAGCGATTATACTCCCAGAAAATGGGGTCAGACGCCATTTTCCAAAATGGCTCCAAAGAGCCGTGGTTCTCGCGCCGCATCCGCCGTAGAATCGATTCGGTAGAGATTGGAGGCACGGCGATGCCCAACTCCCGAATCCGGTTCCGTTCCTGGGCGTGCGCCCTCCTGCTGGCCGGCGCACTCTCGCCGCCGGCCCGCGCCCAGTCCGAGCCGCCCCCGCCGCGGATCTTCGCCCTGAAAGGCGCGGTCACCCTGAAACGCGCCGGCGCCGCGGCCCAGACTCCCGCGGCCGAGGGGCTGACGCTGGGGGCGGGCGACCGACTGGCGACCGCCGGCCGCGCCCGCGCCGAACTGCAATTCGACAACCGCGTCCTGCAACTCGCCGCCAACACCGCCATCGGCCTGGCGCGGGCGGAATCCGGCGCTTTCCGGGTGGCCGTCGACCAGGGGACCGTGACCTGCCAGGTGGTGGCCGCGCCCGCAGCCACGCTCGAGGTGGCCACGCCCAGCGTCTTCGTGAGGCCCGAAGCCGCCGGCGTCTTCCGCATCGCCGTGACCGCCGCCGGCGAATCGGAGATCACCGCGCTGGAAGGCAACCTGGAGGTCTTCGCGGCCACCGGCTCGGCGTGGGTCGTGGCCGGGCAGAAGATGCTGGCGCGCGGCCCGCAAGACAATCCCGAGTACAAGATCGTCGGCGCCGTCTCGAGATGGCGCAGGTTCGCGATCGTCGCCATGATGTCGCTGCGAATTGCCGGCGACGCTTCGGCGGCTTTCTCGGGCGGCGATTCCGGCGCGCGGCGCGCGTGGAAGCCCCCCGCCGCGGCCTCCGGCGGGGCGAACGCCACCGGAGGGCGCGCGCCCTCGGCGAAGCCGCCGTCCGCACCCAAGCCGCCCTCCGCGCCCAAATCGCCTCCGTCCGCTCCGCACGCCTCCGCCGGCAAGACGAAGTGATTGCGCGTGCCGCCGGCATGCGCGGATTCGAGTCAAACCGCAAGCCCATCGCCCCGGCGCCCGTTCCTGGGTTGCGCGCCGAAGGGGGTCCCCAAAACCGGATCGCAACGCGTATACTGGTAAAGATCCCCGCACCAACCGGCGGGACCAGTCTATCCGAAGGATCACAGCAATGAGTTTGAGTCAAATGGCAAAGTGTATTTCCGAGTCGCCGACTCTGAAGCTCAATGAAACGGCGGCTTTACTGAGGGAAAAAGGCGAACCCGTCATCCACCTGGGCGGCGGGGAACCCAAGAGCAAGGCGCCCATCGACGCCATCGTGAACTGCTCGTCTCTGCTGCAGACCGGCGAAGTGAAGTACACTCCGGCCGACGGCATCCCGGCGCTGAAGAAGGCGGTAATCCGTTATACCGAGGAACAATACGGCCGGCTGGCCGCGCCCGAGAACGTCATCATATCGAGCGGCGCCAAGCAGTCCATCATGGTGTTGCTACACGCCATCCTCGATCCCAAGGAAGAAGTCATCTTCCCCGTGCCGTACTGGGTGAGCTACCCGGAAATGGTCAAGCTGGCCGGCGGCGTGCCGGTCCCGGTCACCGCGCGCGACGGCGGCTTCGAGCCCACTATCGACGAAATCGCCGAGGTGGTCGGCACTTACACCAAGGCCATCATTCTGAACAGCCCCAACAATCCTTCGGGCGCGGTCTATTCGGACGAGTTCGTCGCCGCGGTGGTGGAGTTGTGCGAGAAGCGCAACCTCTACCTCATCATGGACGACACCTACAACCGCCTGCTCTTCGACGGCCGCACGCCGTCGAACTGCTACAAGTACAGCAAGGACCTCAGCCTGGACACCTCCAAGCTGGTGGTCATCAATTGCGTCTCCAAGATGTACGCCATGACGGGCTTCCGCATCGGCTGGGCCGTGGGCTCCCGGGAACTGGTCGGCGCCATGACGAACATCCAGTCGCAGGAGACCTCGGGACCGGCCGCGCCGTCGCAGTGGGCCGCGGTGGGCGCGCTCAACGGTTTGCAGTCGTGCATCGAGAGCCTGCGCCTGACGCTCCAGAACAACCGCGACGTCATGATCAAGCGCCTGAACGCCTTCAGCGGCGTCAGAGTCGCCAAACCGGCCGGAACGTTTTACTGCTTCCCGGATTTCAGCGCCTATGAGAAGAGCTCGCAGAAACTCTCGCGGCTGCTGCTCGACAAGGTCCGCGTGGTCACCGTGCCGGGCAAGGAATTCGGCATGGAAGGCCGCCTGCGGCTCAGCTTCTGCGGCGCCATGAAGGAGATCACCGAAGGCATCGAGCGCATCAAGTGGGCGCTCGATCCCAACGCTCCCAACGAGATGTTCCTGGGCGACCGCAAGATCGTGAGGGACTGGCAATGAACCCCTACGTCGATCTCGTCTCCCCCGCGCAGGCCGAAGCCGGCAAACTGGCCAGTGCCTATGGCCTGGGGAATCTCGGCCTCTCGAACCTCCACCGCGTCTACTGGAACCTGCCGACGGCGGCCCTCTGCGAGGAAAGCGTGTTCCGCGGCGAGGGGCGCCTCTCGCACCTGGGGCCGCTGGTGGTCGCCACCGGCAAACACACCGCCCGCGCCGCCGCCGACAAGTACGTCGTGCGGGAGCACTCCACCGAGAACCGCGTCTGGTGGGGCGAATACAACCGGCCCTTCAGCACCGAGAAGTTCAGCGCCCTGCTGACGCGCGTGTCGGCCTTCCTCCAGGGCCGCGACGTGTTCGTGCAGGACGGCTACGCCGGCGCCGATCCGGATCACCGCATGCCCATCCGCATCGTCACCGAGTATGCCTGGCACAGCCTGTTCGCGCGCAACATGTTCGTGAAGATCCGCGCCACCGAGGAGGCCAAACGCCACATCCCCGAGTTCACGGTGATCTGCGCCCCTTCGTTCCTGGCCTCGCCCGTTATCGACGGCACGCGCACCGAGACCTTCATCGTCCTCGACTTCTCGGAACGGCTGGCCATCATCGGCGGCTCCGGCTACGGCGGAGAGATCAAGAAGACCATCTTCACCGTGCTCAATTTCCTGTTGCCGATGGACGGCGTGCTTCCCATGCACTGCTCGGCCAACGTGGGACCGGACGGCGACACCGCGCTTTTCTTCGGACTCTCCGGCACCGGAAAGACCACCCTTTCGGCCGATCCCTCGCGCCACCTGATCGGCGACGACGAGCACGGCTGGAGCGAGAGCGGCATCTTCAATTTCGAGGACGGCTGTTACGCCAAGGTCATCCGTCTCTCGGCCGAAGCCGAACCCCAGATTCACGCCTGCACGCGGCGCTTCGGCACCATCCTGGAAAACGTGGTGATCGATCCCACCTCGCGGCGCCTCGATCTCAACGACGACCACCTCACCGAGAACACCCGCGGCGCTTATCCGCTGGACTACATCGAGAACTACCTGCCCGCCAAGATGGCCGGCCATCCCCGCAACGTCGTCTTCCTGACCTGCGACGCCAGCGGCGTCATGCCGCCCATCGCGCGGCTGTCTCCGGACCAGGCCATCTATCACTTCATTTCCGGCTACACCAGCAAGATCGCCGGCACCGAAATCGGCCTGGGCAAGGAACCGGAAATCACCTTCAGCGCCTGTTTCGGCGGACCGTTCATGGTCCATCGTCCCTACACCTACGCCGAAATGCTGAAAGCCAGGCTGCTGCGCACCGGCGCCACCTGCTGGCTGGTGAACACCGGTTGGACCGGCGGACCCTTTGGCGTCGGCAACCGCATCAGCATTCGCCACACCCGCGCGCTGCTCGACGCCGCCCTCTCCGGAAGACTGGACGCCGTGGAGTATCGCTCCGACCCGGTGTTCGGTTTCGAAGTCCCCACGGAGTGCGCCGGCATTCCCGCGCAGATCCTGGACCCGGCCGCATCCTGGCCGAATCGCGAAGAGTACGACCTCAAGTACAACTCCCTGGCCGCCCGTTTCATCGAGAATTTTAAGCTGATGAGCGACGGCTGCCCGGATGCCGTGCTGAAGGCCGGGCCGAAGCCCGTGATTGGCCTCTTCTGAGTTTCGCGCGGCGGCCGGACCTTCGCGCCGCCGCGCCGTCCACCGCCCACCGGCGGCTGCACGCGTTGCGCGTTCGCGGCGATGGCGCCAGCCGTGCCTTCCATCGCGCCAGCCGTCTCACGGGGCGGCATGCGCGCGCCGCCGGCTGTCCCCGTCGAAACCTACGCAGCCGCCTTCATGTGAGCAGTTTCGTCTCCGGTTTGCGCTCTAGTTGGTAGCGGGTAAGATCGACCGATCTTCCCTGCCGAACCGAAGAGAGGCGTTATGAAAATCGCATTTGCATTCCGGCCGGCCACCGCGGCCCTGTTTTCCCCGCTTTCGCTGACAATTCTGGCGCTCGCATCGATGGCTTCCCTGCCCTTGTCCGCGCAGACCGGGAACGTCCTTCCCAGAATCACCCAGCCCATCGACAACACCCGCCGCGTGACACTGGCGGGGAACACGCACCCGTTGGCGGCGGCGAGATTCGACCGGGGCCCGGCTCCCGACGATATGCGAATGGACCGGATGCTGCTGACGATCAAGCGGAGCCCGGAGCAGGATGCCGGCCTCAAGACCCTCCTGGACGCCCAACAGGACCGGTCCTCGTCCGATTACCACCGGTGGCTCACGCCGGAGGAGTTCGGGCAGCGGTTCGGCGCCTCCCAGCAGGACCTGGAAACCGTTGCAGCGTGGCTGAAAGCGCAAGGTTTTCAGGTGGGTGCGATCGCCAATGGCCGGACCTTCATCGAGTTCTCCGGCACGGCGGGGCAGGTGCGGCAAGCCTTCAGTACGCAGATTCACCGCTATGAAGTCAACGGAGAATCGCACTGGGCAAACAGCACCGACCCCCAGATTCCCGAGGCCATGTCGCCGGTCGTGGAAGGCGTGGCGACGCTGCATGACTTTTATTCCAAGCCGCAAGCTCCGCCAGTGTCGACGTCTCAGGGAGTAATCTACCCTCTCGCTCCGCCGGACTACGCGACCATTTACAACATCGGACCGCTCTACACCGCCGGGATCGACGGCAGCGGAGTAACTATCGCCATCGTGGGCCGGTCGAACATCAAAACTTCGGACGTGGAGATGTTCCGCACGCTGTACGGGCTGGCGGACAACCCCCCGCAGGTCGTGCTAAACGGGCCCGATCCCGGGATCCCGTCTCCGCCCGCGGGCCAGGCGGTTTCGGGTGAGGAGATGGAGGCGGTACTGGACGTGACCTGGGCCGGCGCGGTGGGCCGCGGCGCCGGCGTCAAGCTGGTCGTGTCGAAGAGCACCACCAGCACCGATGGAGTCATGCTCTCCGCGTTGTACATTGTCGAGAACAACCTGGCGGACGTCATGTCCGAGAGTTTCGGCCAATGCGAATCCACCTTCGGCGCGACCAACATTCAAGCGTATACGCGGATGGCGGAGCAGGCTGCCGCCCAGGGGATCACCTTTGTCGTCTCGTCGGGCGATGCGGGTTCCGCGGGTTGCTACACTTCGACCGACTCGGATACGGGGCTGGCGGTGAGTGCGCTGGCGTCAACTCCCTATACGGTAGCCGTGGGAGGAACCGAGTTCATGGACACCGGCTACTGGAACCCGGATGGCTCCGCCAAATCCTATATTCCGGAGAAGGTCTGGAACGAGAGCACTTATGCTTGCCCGCCGTGTTCGGGTGCTTTGGCGGCGAGCGGGGGTGGCGTAAGCAGTCTGCCCGCCACGCAAACCAAGCCGGCCTGGCAGGCGGGTGTGGCCGGCATTCCAAGTGACAACCGGCGCGATGTCCCGGACGTTTCTCTGGCGGCCGCGATCCACAATGGCTACATTATTTGTATCGAGGGATCCTGCTCCAGCGAGCTGGCTGGCGGCACCTCGGCTGCCGCGCCGTCCTTTGCCGGCATGATGGCGTTGGTCAACCAGAAAACCAAGGCCCGGCAAGGGCAGGCGGATTACGTCCTCTACAAACTTGCCGCAGCGCAGGATTATTCCAAGTGCAACGGATCCGCCGGGGTCCCGGCCGCCACCTGCGTGTTCAACGATGTCACCCAAGGCGACAACGCCGTTCCCGGCAGCGCAAACCCGCAGTACAAGGCAGGCACGGGATACGACATGGCGACGGGTCTGGGATCGGTGAATGCCAACAACATGGTGAATCAGTGGAGCTCCGTCAGCTTCGCCTCCACCACAACCGCCCTTTCGATTCCCTCGGCAGGCTCGCTGAACGCAGGGAACAGCGCCACGTTTACGGTCACCGTCAGCCCCAAGAGTGGAACCGGAAAGCCCAGCGGCGATGTCGCGCTCACGCTCAGTCTGGGCGAGGGCCTGGGACCGTTCACCTTGGCCAACGGAACCGTCACGCAGACAACCAAGCTGTTGCCCGCCGGCACGTACAATGTGGTGGCGCACTATGCGGGCGACGGCACGTACGCCGCCAGCGACTCGGCGCCGGTTGCCGTCACCGTTACCGGGCCGCGGATCTCGATCGCCCCCATGAGCCTGGACTTCGGCACTTCGAGTGTCGGCGTTGCGGCCGCCGCCCAGTCCATTACTCTGAAGAACAACGGCAACGCCGCGCTCACCGGAATCGGGGTTACGCTCGCCGGAGCCACAGCCGATTTCAGCCAGACCACCACCTGCGGCAGCACCCTGGCGGCTGGCGCCGCCTGCCAGGTCACCGTGACTTTCAAACCCACGGCCAGCGGCCAACGGAACGCAACCGTGAGCATCGCCGACAGCGCCACCGGTCCGTGGGCGATTGCTCCGGACAGCATCTTCTTCTGCGAGCAGTCCGCCGTGCCCGTACCGGCCATCGCGGATTCCACGTCGTGCTCTCCGCAATCCATCGCCATTACCGGCGTGGGTGGGTCGGCGCCGGCCGTCTCGCTCAGCCCCACCAGTTTGAGCTTCGCCAGCACCAACGTGGGCTCGGTGAGCAGCGCCCAGACGATCACGCTGAAGAACACCGGCGCCGCGGCGCTGACCATCTCCAGCATCGTCGAGAACGGCAACTACGGCGACTTTCCGGCGACCACCACCTGCAACGCGAGCCTGGCGGCGGGCGCCAGTTGCACGATCTCGGTGACCTTCAAGCCAACGGCGGCGGGCGCGCGCAGCGCCGCGGTGGCCGTCACGGACAACGCAGCCGGGTCGCCGCAGACGGTTCCCCTCAGCGGCACGGGAACGGGGACGTCCGCGGTCTCCTTCAGCCCCACCAGTTTGAGTTTCGCCGACACCAACGTCGGTTCGGCTAGCGCCGCCCAGACGATCACGCTGAAGAACACCGGCGCCGCGGCGCTGACCATCTCCAGCATCGGCGAGACCGGCAATAGCGGCGATTTTCCCGAAACCACCACCTGCGGCGCGAGCCTGGCGGCGGGCGCCAGTTGCACGATCTCGGTGACCTTCAAGCCGACGGCGGCGGGCGCGCGCAGCGCCGCGGTGGTCTTCACCGACAACGCGCCCGGGTCGCCGCATTCAGTTTCTCTCAGCGGCACGGGAACGGGGACGCCGGCCATCTCGTTCAGCCCCACTAGCTTGAGTTTCGCCGCCACCAACGTGGGCTCGGCGAGCGCCGTCCAGACGGTCACGGTGAAGAACACCGGCGCCGCGGCGCTGACCATCTCCAGCATCCTCGAGAGCGGCAGCAGCGGCGATTTC
>Ga0326728_10004701_pt1 | contig 39847 bp, 33 predicted proteins | sample MB3enrmetagenome_FD_207602 | JGI IMG/M metagenome (GOLD analysis project Ga0326728, IMG submission 207602) | Lab enriched peat soil microbial communities from McLean, Ithaca, NY, United States - MB31MN | ecosystem: Environmental > Terrestrial > Soil > Wetlands > Peat | place: USA: New York... | reverse complement strand
CGTCTTCTCGAACGGCGTCATGATCCAGGGGATGAACTACGCCATCCGCTCCGGCCTCGAGGCCGCGGAGAGCGCGCTCGCGGCCAAGGCGGCCGACGACGCATCGGCCGCCCGGCTCGCGGAGTACGACCGGCGGCTCGAGGCGACCGGGATCCTGCCGGACTTCCGGGACTTCGAGCGGCTCGACCGCGTCAAGTGGAACCCTCGCATCTACTCCGTCTATCCGAGGTTCGCCACCGAGCTCCTCCGTTCGATGATGGCGGAGAGCGGGTCCCCGAAGAGGCCGGCGCGCAAGCTCCTTCGCGCGGCCCAGAAGGCGGCCGGGGTCAAGATCACGTCGTTGCTCCGTGACGGGGTCGAAATCGCCTGGGACCTGTAGACCCCACGCCCGCGCTATCGAGGCGGGGCTGCGCCCGTCCTATAGGTCACTGCCCGCGCGCGCGCCGGACCTCTTGGGTCAGCGCCGGCACGACCTGGAACAGGTCCCCCACGATGCCGTAGTCCGCGACCTTGAAGATCGGAGCGCTGGCGTCGGAGTTGATCGCGACGATGACCCTCGAGCTGATCATCCCCATGAGGTGCTGGATCGCGCCCGAGATCCCCACGGCCACGTAGAGCTGCGGGGAAACCTGTTTACCGGTCTGTCCGACCTGGTAGCTGTCGGGCCGCCATCCGGCGTCCGTGACCGCGCGGGAGGCTCCGACCGCGGCGCCGAGGGACACGGCGAGCTCGTCGATGAGATGGAAGTTCTCGGCCGCCCGGACCCCCCGACCCCCCGAGACGACGATCGAGGCGTCCGTCAGGCTCGGCCCGGCACCCTGAGCCACGGCCTTCACGCCCGAGCACTTCGGAGCCCAGAGCGCGGGCGGTACCCCCTCGATAGGAACGGCAGTGAGGGCGACCTCCCCGGGCACCTCCGGCGGGGCGGCGGCCGCGTGCGGCCGGAGGGCGACCGCCGCGTGCGCGCCTTCGAGATGTCGGGTCTCGGTGGCGCGTCCACCGAAGACCGGGCGCCGGACCTCAACGGCGGCACCGGCGCGGGAAAGGCTTGTGACACCCGTGGCGACCGCGGCGTTCCAGCGGACGGCGAGACGCGCGACCAGGTCCCTACCGAACGTCGACCCGCCGACCACGACGAGGTCCGCCCCGACCGAGTCGGCCGCGGAGGCCACGAGATGGGCCACGGCCGCGTCGATGGCTCCGTCCAGACGCGGGTCCTCGGCGACGAAGGCGCGGGCGACGCCGCATCGGCCGAACCCGGCAGCGGGACCGCGGGGAGAGCTCCCGGCCAGGAACCCGACGACGTTCTCCTTCCCGGATACGCTCTGGGCCGCGGCGACGGCTTCCTTCGTCGCGTCGGAGAGGGCGCCGTCGTGGAGTTCCCCGACCACCAGCGTCGGTGCCGTCATGGGAAGACCTTCGCCTCCTCCTTGAGGACCTTCACGAGCTTCTGGGCGGCCTCTTCGGGGGTCTTGAACTCGATGAGCTTCGCCCCCGTACGAGGGGGAGGGAGCTCGAACTTCGTCGGTCGTGTCGTGCCCGCGGCCGGCGGGGCCGGGTCGGGGGGGACCTTCGCGATCGGCAGCCTCCGCGACTTCAGGATCGACGGGAGCTTCGCGGTTCGCGGGTCGTTCCAAGCCTGTTGCAGCGCTACGATGCAGGGCAGGGAAGCCTCCCACGTCTCCATGCCGGCCTCGGTCGACCGCTGGAACCGCAGCCGAGAGGCCGCGGCGTCCCAACGCAGGTCGAGGACCGAGCTGAAATCCGGAACCCCGAGGAGCTCGCCCAGGGCGCCCGCGACGAGCCCGGCCTCGTCGTCCCCCGCGTTCTTGCCGCAGAGGACCAGGTCGTGAGGGACCGCCGACACCGCGCGGGCGAGGGCCCGGGCCGCAGAGACCGGGTCGGGAGCGACTCCCGGGGGCGTTTCGACCCAGGTGGCGAGGTCGCAGCCCAGCGCGAGCGATGCCCGCAGGACCTCCTCCGTCCTCGGCGGAGGACCTGCGGAGACGACATGCACCTTCGAGCCGGGGTTCGCCTCCTTGAGGAGGAGCGCCTGCTCGACCGCGGACTCGTCATAGCCCGTGAGGACGAACTTCACCGCCTCGATGTCGAGCGTGGTCCCGTCGGCCGCCACACGGAGCCGGGTCTCAGCGTCCGGGACCGGTTTGACGCAGACTACGATCTCCACAGAACCCGCCCTCGACCTAGCCGTATCCCCGCAGGAGCTCGCGCGCGATCACGATCCGCTGGATCTCGTTCGCGCCCTCGTAGATCTGGGTGAGCTTGGCGTCCCGAAGGAGCTTCTCGACGGGGTACTCCCGCATGTAGCCGTACCCGCCGAAGGTCTGGATCGCCTCGTTCGCGACGTCGAAGGCCGCGTCGGAGGCGTAGCACTTCGCGATGGACGACTCGAGCGTCCCCTTCTGGCCCCGGTCGATCAACCAGGCCGCGCGCCACGTGAGAAGGCGGGCGGCGTGAACGGCCTGGGCCATGTTGGCGAGCTTGATCTGGATCGCCTGGTGTTCGGAGATCGGCTTCCCGAACGTCTCGCGCTTCAGCGAGTAGGCGGCCGCATGGTCCATCGCCGCCTGCGCGATCCCCGTGGCGAGAGCCCCGATCGGGGTCCGTGTCTGGTCGAGCGTCCGCATGGCGAGCGAGAAGCCGTTTCCCTCCGCGCCGAGGCGGTCGGAGGCGGGGACCCGGACGTTGTCGAACCGTATCGTGGCGGTGGACGAGGCCCGGTGCCCCATCTTCTCGTCGTCGGGGCCCACCGTGACCCCTTCCGCGGAGCGCGGGACGACGAACGCCGTCACGCCCTTGTGCCGAAGGGTAGGGTCGACGTTGGCGAAGACGAGGAGGAGCGACGCTTGGGGGGCGTTCGAGATGAAGCACTTCTCCCCCGAGATGACGTACTGGTCCCCGTCCCTCCGCGCGAGGGTCCGCATCGACCCCGGGTCGGAGCCGCCCGACGGCTCCGTGAGGGCGAACGCGGCAATGTGGTACTCCGCGCAGAACGGCTTCAGGAACCGTTCCTTCTGCTCGGGCGACCCGTCGAGCAGGATCGGCTCGAGCGCCAGGCAGTGCGCGATGACGGTCGTCGTCATCCCACCGCAACCGTAGGCCAGCTCCTCGACGATCAGGCACTGCTCGAACAGTCCGAGGCCGCTCCCACCGTACTCCGCGGGAACGTTGAGGTTCAGCAGGCCGAGGTCGTACGCCTTCCGGTAGATCTCCTCCGGGAACCGCGACGCCCGGTCGCACTCGGCCGCGTGCGGGGCCATCTCAGTCCGAGCGAACTTGCGGGCGAGGTCCCGGAGGCTCTCCTGCTCCGGTGTCAGCGAGAAATCCGGCATGGACCGCGAGGGTGGCGTTCAGCGGAATCCGCTATATCACGGCTTGGGTGGTACGCATCGTGACGTCGAGGAGGTCGGCCGCCGGCCCTCGCCGGGAACCGAGGTCAATCCGCGTCCGCCATTTCGCTCAGCTAGATCGGGACCGCGCCCGGAGGGTCGGCGTCCCCGAGGTCATTCTGGGGGAGGGCAAGAGCATCGACCACCTGCTCGATATCGTGACGGCCCTTTCCGAGCGGCGGCTCGGCGCGCTGATCTCCCGGCCGACGCCCGCGCAGCTCCGAGCGCTCCGGGCCTGGCGTCCCCGAAGCGGCCCCGCGAGGCGCCTCAAGTTCCTGGCCGACGGCCGCCTCGTTCGGCTCCCCGGTCCTCTCGGACCGGGGTACCGCGAAGGGGTCGTCGCAATCCTCACGGGAGGGACGGGGGACGTTCCGCTCGCCGAGGAGTCCCGGGCCATCCTCATCGAGCTTGGTGTTCGGGTCGTGCGGGCGTACGACGTCGGTGTCGCGGGGCTCCACCGGCTGCTCACGGCCCTTCAGCGCCTGGAGGCGAAGCGGCCCGAGATGTACATCGTGTTCGCGGGCCGGGAGGGGGCGCTCCCCACCCTCGTGGCGGGCCTGGTCCGGGCTCCCGTCGTGGGGGTTCCCACGTCCATCGGCTACGGCCGCGGAGGCCGGGGCGAGGCCGCCCTCAACGCCATGCTCCAGTCCTGTGCCCCCTTGGCGGTGGTCAACATCGACGCCGCGGTCCCCGCCGCGCTCTTCGCCGCCCAGCGGTTCGCGGAGAGACCACGGCGGGAACCACTGCGCTCGCTACGGCAACTAGCGTAGTTCCCGTAGGCGGGAGGCGTTTCCCCCTCGTGGAACCGGGCCGAGGGAAGGGCTTTTGAGAGGTGCGGCTCCTCGGTAGGCCGTGCCTCCGCGCGCCCTGCTCTCGGACGAGGAAGAAAGCGAGGACCGGGAAGACCGGGAACGGCTCCGCTCGCTCGACACGAAGCTGCGCTCCCTCTTCGACCGTCGGGAGGACCTGATCGTCGAGGTCCGCCACATCACCTCCGAGCAGAAGGCGCTCTACGACCGCCGCCTGGCCCCCCAGGCCGAGGTCGAGCGGCTGTACGAGGAGCATCATGCGCTCGGACGTCGGATCGCCGAGCTCCGCAACGCTCGCGAGGCGGCTCGAAAGAAGGTGGAAGCAGCGATCGTCCAGGTGCGGGAGGTGCGGCTCACCTTCGCGCCCGGGGAACGTGTGCGCCCGGATCAGATCCGCAAGGAGATCGCCGAACTCGAGCTCCGCCAGCAGACCCGTGCCTTGCCGCTCGACGAGGAGAACGCGCTCATCGCGCTATTGCGCCAGCGGACCCACGAGCTGAAGCAAGCCGAGGCGCGGACCGCGGTCGTCGCGGCCCACCAGCAGAAGCTCAAGGATGCCGAGGCGGCGCTCGTCGCGGCTCGGGAGGAGTTCACGCTCCGTGGCCAGGAGCTGACCGCCGCCAAGGCCGACCGCGACTCGAAGATGACCGCGGTCCGGGAGAAGCTCGAGGTCGCGGGAGGGCTCATCGCCTCGTTGCGGGAGAAGGGACGCGCCCGCGCCGACGCGATCGCCAAGATCGACGCCCTCACCCGCGAGATGAACGAGCTCGACCACGAGGCCCGCCAGCTCCTCGCGAAGTCCCGGTCACGGCGCGAACAGGCCCGTCGGCTGCTGCGCACCTACTCCCACACCCGCGGTCCGCCGTCCGAGGAGCTCCTCGCCACGACCGCGGAGGCCCAGCTCGAAGAGCTCCTCAAGCGCGGGAAGATCACCCTGGGAGGGTGAGCCCGGCTCACGCCGGGAAGATGTCGACCACGGTCACGGTGAAGTCCAGCGTCTCGCCCTGGACCTCGGAGTTGAAGTTCTCCGTGAACGTGCCGGCCGCCGGGTTGACCGCGTTGACGATGAACTTCGTCTTCCCACAGACGCTGCCGCTCGTCAGCTGACCGAGAACGAGCCCGGCGTCCGAGGTCGTGAGCCGGCTCGAGAGCGTGATCGAGGTCGCGTTGAGGCTCGTGACGGCGAACGGCAGCCCGTTCGGGTGGGTCGTCTCCCAGAGGGTCGGCTCAGCCAAGACGGCGATGGTCGTCGAGTTCACGGCGAAGATCGTATCGTTCCATTCGTAGGTCGGGTCCGTGAAGTTCTGGCCCACGACCTCGTCGACGCCGGGATAGAGGACCCCGAACTGCTTGAGCGAGACGTACGTGAGCCTCGGGACCGTGTAGACGAGCGACGAGGTGGCGACACAGCTCGTGTTCAGAGGCCCGTAACCGAGGTCCGGGGGCACGACGATCGTGCGGGTCTGGTTCCCCGCCAGGCCGATGAGACCCTGCCAGAAACCGGGGACGACCGTGTTGAACGTCAGGTTCCCCAAGGTGTACCCGCTCGCGGGGGCGTTCGGCCCGACGTGGACGCCCAGCGGGGTGTAGGCTGTCACCGGGCCGCGGGGCTGGTATTCGAGGGACTTCGGGTACGACTGGTTGTTCGCGGAGACCGAGAAGATCGACGTGTCGAACACGCGACCGGTCTGCGGCCCGCTGCCGAACTCGCCGATGTAGTTGACGGTCACGTTGCTCCCTTCGGAGACCGTGAGGACCGGCGAGGTCGCCTTCGGCTTGTTGTACTCGTAGACGAGCGCGGCCGCCGCGCCGGCGACGGCGATCACGACCACGACGAGCACGACAAGCAGGATGCTGGAGGGTCGCTGGGTCGCCATCGGTTACGAAGAACGGAGATTGGGGGTCAGCTCGTCGCTGGTCTCGTCATCGGTTCGGAGAGACAGGTGTTCCTCATTCCCCCGCGCCCCCGAGGTGGGACCCGATATAAACCCTCGGGGAGGGTCTTCAGGCGCGCCGAAGCTTGCCCACGATTGGCTCCTCGATGGTGCCGTCTTCCTCGAGCCGGTTGAGGATCGCCTCGGCCCGCTCCCCCGGGAGCCCATGGGCCGAGAGGCGGGCGAGGATCTCTTTGAGGTCGGCGTACCCGTCGGCGGAGACGTCCGCCACCTCCTCGAGCTGGTCGAGGAACAGCGACTCCTCCGCCCGCTCGGCGGCCGAGGGCGGGGGCGCGGGAGGCCGAGGCGGCGGGGCGCGTGTCACGACCACGGTCGGCGGGGTCGGCAGGGTCGCGCGCGAGGGGCCGCTCTCGCCGGCCACGCGACGGACCGCGTTCGCCAGCTCGCGCCGGAACGCCGGGCGGTCGACGTTCGGGTAGCGGTTCCGTGACTCCTTCGCCGCCCTCACCCACGCGGGTGGGACTCCCTGCGAGCGAAGCGACTCCTCGGAGAGGTCGGGTTCCTTCTCGACCCGTTCGATGAGGTCGAGCCGGTCGAGCGTCTGGCGAACGATGTCGGCCAGGGCGGCCCGTTCCTCGGCCTCAGCGACCGAGCGAACGGCCTCCGCCCGAACGGAGACGTAGCCGACGCCGTCCCGCCCTCGGTAGAGGTGGACCTTCCCGACCACGATCGCGGGCCGTGGCGCGGAGGCGGAACGCAGTTGGGCCATCGCTCGAGGTTGGAACGAACCGCCGGTGACCGCCACGGCCCCCGTGGGGTCGCTGAGCCGCGCCCGCCAGAACGCTTGGGCCTCGTCCCGACCGATCGATTCGGCGGGCGAAAGGGTTCCGGCCAGGAGGACCCGGTTCATCCGGGCGGCGAACGGTGAGAGAAGGTATGTCGCCGGGCGGTCGCCCTCCCCTTTCTCCTCCTCGAGCGAGCTTTCGAGCTCCCGGGCGGTGACCCGCCAGGCCGGTTCCCGAAGCCCCATCAGCGACGCTCCCCGAGGCGGGCGGTGAGCTCCTCCGCGGCCGCGTCAAGGTCGATGTCGACCCGCTCGATCGATTCCGGCGCCAGCGTCACGCCGAAGTCGTCGCTCGTTCCCACGCCCCGGACGCGCAACCGGCGCCCGAGGAGGGTCTCGAGCATCTGTTCCTCGAGCAGGCTCGGGTCCGGCTGGTTGCGGAGGCGTGCCTCGGCCTCCTCCAACGTCACGCCCCAGAGCCTCTCGGTGTCGGCACGGCTCGCGTTCACCGTGAGCGCCCCCGTTCCGTCGTCTAGCACGATGCGGGCGCGGAGGTCGGGCTGCCCGTTCACCTGCCCGTGCACTCGGCAGATCCCGCTGCGCACCGAGCGCTGGCAGGTGGGGCACCGGAAGACAAGTCCGCTGGGGGGCAGAAGGCCTACGACGACTCCTTCGACGGCGACAGCCTCCCCACCCCCCTCCGCCTCCACGTCGGCGATGGAACGGGGCGGAGCGGTCAGCAGCTGCGCTGGGTCCGGGAGGTCGGTGCCCTCCACGCGGACGACCGTGGTACGCTCGTCCAACACGAGCTGAGGGCGTCCACGGAACCCGCGGACGTATCCGCCGGCGATACGGACCGCCTCACCGGCCTTGAGACCAAAATCACTCCAGGCCGAGAGAGCAATCGCCCCGGTGCGGTCGGCCACGAGTCCCTCGTGGACGACCCTACGCTCGGTGCCGACGGTCACGCTCTTCGGGGCGACGCGCACGACCCGCGCCTCGACGCGGAACCCTTCGTCCGAGGGACGGAGCTCGCCGACCGTCCGGAACGGAAGGTCGCCCGCGTCGACTCGAGGGAGCTCGGCCGGGCTCGCCGGGCCCACGCGCGTCTTCCAGCTGAACGTCACCTCGGGACGTCCGCGGAACTCCCGTACTTCCGCGCCCACCGCGCGGAGCACCAGGCCTCGTTCGATCCCCTCCCGGGGCGGGTCCCACCAAGTGAACCTCACGGTCGCCGTCCCGTCGCTGAGAAGGCCCGAGACGAGCGGGCGGCGGCTTCCGTCCGACCGGCGAGTGACGTCGCGCCTCTCGAAGGTGACCACACGGGCGATGAGCTCGACGGGCGATACGTCGGGCCGAAGGTCCCTAAGACGGGTTTCGACGGGGTTTGAAGGGGTGGGTTCTGCGGTCACAGGGGAGGTAGCCAAGGTGGCCACCTCGCCCGGTCATAAAAGGGCCCCGACGGCGGCGGGCGGTGAACGGCGCCGTTCGTTGGGAGCGACCCTCCCACGGAGCGGCGGGCGGGCGCGTCGTCCGGTGATAATCCTTTTCCCCCGCAGCCCATCACTCGCGGGCCGTGGTGACGAAATTCTCCCAGCGGGTCGACCGGATCCTGGTGGCGCGGAACTCGCTCGTGTGCGTCGGCCTGGACCCGGACCCGGCGTTGATGCCGAAGAGCCTGCATCGGCTCGGCGCGCGGGAGCAGCTCGACCGGTTCCTGCAGGGTATCATCGCGGCGACCTACCCTCACGCCGCCGCCTACAAGATGCAGCTCGGCGCGTACCTTCAGTACGGCGCGCCCGGGGTGGAGGTCCTCTCCCGCCTCTGCGGAAAGATCGGCCCGACCCGCGTTCGGATCCTCGACCTCAAGGCGAACGATATCCCCAACTCGCTGAGGATGATGCGGGACGGAGCGTTCCGCCAGTTCGGCTTCGACGCGGTCACGTTCACCCCCTGGCTCGGCTGGGAGACCCTCCAGCCGTTCCTGGACGACCCGGTCCACGGCGTGTTCGTGGTCGCCCACTCGTCCAACCCGGGCTCGCTCGATTTCCAGGAGATCCCCACCCCGCGCGGGCCGCTCTGGCTCGCCGTGGTCGGGGAGGTCCGCCGGCTCGCCCACGCGCACGGGAACGTCGGCGTGGTGCTCGGCGCGACGTTCTCGGACGCGTTCCACGCCGCTCGCGCCACGCTGGGCAACGGGATCCCTATCCTCGTCCCGGGGGTCGGGGCGCAGGGCGGCTCGCTCGCCACCGCGGTCCGGGAGGGGGTCGACGCCCACGGCCGCGCCCTTCTCGTGAATGCCTCGCGCAGCATCCTCTACGCCTCGGCCGGTCCCGACTGGAAGAAGGCCGCCGGCGCGGAAGCCGAGCGCCTGAAGGTCCAGATCAACCAGCTTCGCGCAGGCCTTCGTACAGGCTGACGAGCGAGCGCGCAACGACGGGCAGCGCATAGCGGGACTCGGCCCGCTCGCGGCCCGCACGTCCCATGCGCCGGGCGAGCCCCGGGTCGTCCAGGAGGGTGCGGACCTTCTCGGCGAAGTCGGCCGCGATCAGCGGCTCCGCGAGGAGCCCTTCGCGCCCGGGCTCGATGACCTCTCGCACGCCGGGCATGTCGGCGACCACCACCGGCAACCCCACCGCCATCGCCTCCGCCACCGCAAGGCCGAACCCCTCGAGGCGGTTCTGGGACGGGAAGACGAACACGTCGCCGAGCCCGAGGAAGCGGGGCAGTTCCTCGTCGGAGACGGCGGGGCAGAACCGGACCCGGTCGGTCACGCCGAGCCTCCGTGCGAGACCGACCAGGCTCGGGAGGCGAGGTCCGGCGCCGATCACGAGAAACACCACGTCCTGGGGCAGTTGGGCGAGGGCCTCCAGGATGACGTCCACGCCCTTGTGGGGGACCAGTCGTCCGGTGAAGACGGCGACCCGCTTTCCCTCGAGGCGGAGGGTGGTGCGCAGGCTGCTCGCATCGAGCCCCGGCCGGAACCGGTCCAGGTCCACCGCCGACGGGATGACGGTGAGCTCCCGTCCCCTGAGCTGCGCGGAGGTGCTGCCGTAGCTCTTGGTGTGCACGATGGCGCGGTCGGTACGGTCGAGCGTGGCGGGTAGGAACACCGCTTGGTAGATGCCCGCGAGCAGTCTCCCCGCAGCGCTCGGAAGGTAGAGGTCACAGTGGTAGGTGAGGCAGACCGGTATCTTCCGGTGCCTTAGCTCGCGGGAAGCAAAGTAGGAGGTCAAGGGAGGGGGGTAGTGAAGGTGGAACACGTCCGGTGAGAGCGCGCGGACCGTCCGGCGGGTGCCGTAGTCGAGAGGCGTGTCGAGCAGGACCCCGAGCGTTCGGGTTCGCAGGATCCGGTACCCCTCGGTCTCCTCTACGGCCGGGAGGTGGCGGTCGTAGCGCGAGGTGACGACCGTGACCTCGTGGCCTTCGCGCGTGAGTTCTCGCACGATCCCGCGGACGTGCGACTCCACGCCCCCAGCATGGGGGTGGAAGAACGGCGAGACCTGGACGATCCGCACGAGGCCGCCCTACGGCGCCCCCCCCTTTACGGCCTTCGCCGCGGGCTCCCCCGCCGTGTTCAGGCCTCGGGGAAGACGCGCCGGGGGGCTCCCGAGATGGGCTCCGACTCCCGGCCCTGTAGGCGCGCGTCGGCGGGTATGGTGGAGATCTCGAGCCCCTTCATCGCCTCACCGAGCCCGGAGGAGACGCGGGCGAGCACCTCCGCGTCGTCGTAGTGGAGGGACGCCTCGACGACGGCCCGGGCGACCTTCATCGGGTGCTGGGCCTTGAAGATCCCGCTCCCGACGAAGACCCCGTCCACCCCGAGAAGACGGCAGAGCGCAGCGTCCGCGGGCGTAGCGATCCCGCCGGCCGCGAAGTTCACGACGGGAAGCCGCCCGAGCGTCCGGACCTCGTTGACGATCGCCTCCGAGACGCGCTCCTTCTTCGCCCAGGCGACGACGTCCTTCTTCGGCAACTTCTGGACCTCGACGACGTCATAGTTCATCTGGCGGATGTGGCGCACAGCTTCCACGACGTTACCGGTGCCCGCCTCTCCTTTCGTTCGGATCATCGCGGCGCCTTCCTCGATCCGGCGCAGCGCCTCCCCGAGGTTGCGGGCGCCGCAGACGAACGGGATCTTGAACGCCTTCTTGTCGACGTGCTGGAACGGGTCGGCCGGGGTGAGGACCTCGGACTCGTCGATCATGTCGACCGCGAGCGCCTGGAGGATCTGGGCCTCCGCCGTATGGCCGATACGGCACTTCGCCATCACGGGGATCGACACGCGCTCCTTGATCTCGCGGACCTTGACGGGGTCCGCCATGCGGGCCACGCCACCGGCCGCCCGGATGTCGGCAGGAACCCTCTCGAGCGCCATCACCGCGACCGCCCCCGCTTCCTCCGCGATGGCGGCCTGGTCGGCCGTGGTCACGTCCATGATGACCCCGCCCTGCTGCATGCGGGCGAAGCCGCGCTTGACGAGCTCCGACCCGAACCGGAGCTTCTCGATGGATTCGCTCATACGATGGTTCCGTCCGAGCGAGAACCGGCGCGCGTATAATACGGACGGCTCCCGCCCTCCCGAAATCTTAATGTGGCCGCCGACCTGAGAGGGGTCGGCAGGGGGAGCTGGGCACCGGCTGAGAGGACGAGGGGAACCTCGTCGACCCCACGAACCTGCACGGGATAATGCCCGCGAAGGGAACGCGATGGGACACGTAAGGCGACTCTCCGCCAGCCCGCGGAGGATGTGACGGGTTCTTCAGCCCCTTCAGCTCCGGGTCGCCGGCGCTTGCGCCGACCCGGCCGGATCGGGAGGGCGTTGCTCTCGGTCGCCATCGCCCTCGTCGTCGTCGTGGCGGGGTTCGCGACGTACGAGTACTACGCGTCGGGAGCGTCCCCCGGCGGGACCACCCTCGTGGTCTACACCTACCCAGCCCTGTTCAGCGGCAACTGCGGCCAGGCCAACCTGTCGATGCTCCTCGGGGAGTTCGAGCAGGCCCACGGGGTCCACGTCGAGCTCGTCTGTCCGACCGGGAACCTCGTGAGCGCCCTCGACGACCCGTCGGAGTACGACCTCCCGGTGGCCGACCTCGTGGTGGGGCTCGACGAGATCACGGCGCCGGAAGCGGAATCTCTGGGGCTGCTCGCCCCGTACTCCCCGCCCGACCTTGCGAACATCCCGCCGTGGATCGTCTCGGAGCTAAGCCCCGATCACTCGGTCGTCCCGTACGAGTACGGATTCCTGGCGGTCGACTACACCCCCGGGTTCCTGAACGCGACGGGGGGCGCGGTGGCCCAGGCCACCCTGCCCGAGCTCGTCGACAACTCGAGCTGGGCCGCGCAGCTCGTGACGGAGAACCCCCTCTACGACATCACCGGGGAGGAGTTCCTCGCCTGGCAGATCGAGTACTACGAGACCGTGCTCCACCAGAACTGGCAGGAGTTCTGGCAGCGGTTCTTCCACGAGACGCACCCGAACCCGGCGACCGACTGGTCGACCGCGTTCGGTGAGTTCGGGACCCCGGCCGGCGAGAACCAGCTCGTCGTGAGCTACGCCACCGACCCCGCGTACGCGCTCGCGAACGGCGAGGCGGGAACGCTGAACTCGACCGTCTCGTGGTGGAACGGGACCGCGTACGGGTGGCGGACCATCTACGGCGTGGGGGTGGTTCAAGGCTCCCGACACGCGGCGCTCGCCCGGGAGCTCGAGGACTGGATTCTCAACGGCACGTTCCAGTCGTACCTGCCCGAGAACGAGTGGGAGTACCCGGCCAACGCGACGGTCCCGCTTCCTCCGGCGTTCTCCGCCGCGATCGACCCGGCGACGGTCGTCGCGCTGAACAACGCGACCACGCCGTCCGCGGTCGCCGCGAACCTAACGGCGCCGAGTGGGTGGCTCGCCACCTGGCAGTCGCTCGCGGGGGGCTGAGGATGAAGGTCCGTACGGAAGGCCTCGGATTCCTCGTCCCCGTGGTCGCGTTCGTGGCGCTGTTCGCGCTTCTTCCCGTGGCCGTGCTGTTCGGGAACGCACTCGCCCAGGTCGGGGGTGCGAAGGGCTTCGTCTCGGTGGTCTCGGCGTCCCGGAACTTCCGCTCCCTCGAGAACTCTCTCGAACAAGGGGCACTGTCCGCGGTCCTTGCGGTGGGCCTGGGATACCCCGCCGGGGTGTTCGTGGGCCGCTACGCGTTCCGGGGTCGTTCGCTCCTCCGCTCCCTGCTCCTCGTGCCGTTCCTGTTGCCGAGCCTCGTGGTCGTCCTTGGCGTGCTCGACCTGTTCGGCCCGTCGGGCGTCGTCTCTACGGCCCTCCCCGCCACCGCATGGTTCGGGAGTGGGATCCCGGCGATCATCGCCGCGAACCTCTTCTTCAACGTCCCCATCGTCCTCCTCCTCACAGCGACCGGCTGCGAGGGAGCGTCGGTCGAGCTCGAGGAGACGGTCGCCACCCTGGGGGGAACCCCATCGAGGGCGTACCGCGAGGTCTGGGCGCGACCGACGTGGGTCGGCGCGGCCGCGGGAGGGCTCCTGACGTTCCTCTTCTCCGCCCTATCGTTCGCCCCGCCGCTCCTCCTATGCGGGGCGAGCTCCCGCTGCTACACGCTCGAAGCCCAGGTCTACGCCCTCGACCAGACGTTCCTCGAGCCGAACGCGGCCGCGGTCCTCGCGCTCGCGATGGTGCTCCTCCTCCTCCTGCCCACCGCCGTCTACCTCGGGCTGGTAAGCCGCCTCAGGGCCAACCCGGGACGCCGTACCGCCGCTCCTCGCGCCATCGACTGGCGAGCCCCCGCCTGCTGGGCGCTGGCGCTCGAGACCACGCTCGTCCTCGTGGCGGAAGGGGCCCTTCTCACCGCCGTCCTCTATCGGACGGTGGCGCCGACCGGACATTACGGTGCCGGAGCGGCCTGGGCGCAGCTGTTCTCCTCCTCGACCACCGCCCACCTCGGGGTCTCGGCGCTCGGGGCGCTCGGGAACACGCTGTTCTTCGCGGTCGTCGCCGCGCTCCTCGCGTTGCTCCTGAGCGTCGCGAGCGGGTACGCCGTGGTGCGCCGACCGGACCGGGCGGTGGCGCTCGGCCTGCTCCTGTTCGTCCCGCTCCTCCTCTCGCCGGTCGTCCTCGCGTTCGCCCTCTCCTCCTTCTGGCACACGATCGTCGGCACCGGCTCGAACGTCTGGACCCTCGTGATCGTCAGCCAGGCGATCCTGGCGCTCCCGTTCGCCCTCCAGAGCCTCGAGATCCCGCTCGCGGGCCTCTCCGCGGCCGCGCGGGACACCGCCCGGACGCTCGGGGCCACCTCGTTCGGCGCCTTCCTGGACGCCGACCTTCCCCGGGTCCGTGACGGGCTCGTGACGGTCGGGCTGTTCGCGTTCGCCTTCGGTCTCGGCGAGTTCACCGCGACGAACTTCCTCGTCCCTCCCCAGCTCACCACCCTCCCCGTTGCGCTCTACGCGCTCTCCGAGGTCCGCCTGTTCCCCGTTGCGGACGCGGCGGCAGGGCTCCTGCTCCTGCTCAGCCTCGCCGTCTTCGCCGTGATCACCGTAGGAGGTCGCCGTGTCGAGCTCTAGACCCCTTCTCGAGGTCCGGAACCTATCCGCCGCCTGGGACGGGGTGCCGGTCTTTCGAGACGTCTCGTTCGACATCTCCGAGGGCGAGTTCCTGGTCCTCCTGGGGCCGAACGGGTGCGGCAAGACGACGCTGCTCCGATGCCTCGCCGGTCTCGAGCACCCCACGGAGGGGTCGGTCCTCCTCGATGGACGTGACGTGACACGCCTTCCCCCTCATGAGCGGGGGATCGTCCTGATGTTCCAGGACCCGGCGCTCTTTCCTCACCGCTCGGTCTACGAGAACATCGCCTACGCCCCGCTCTTGAAGCGCCGTCCCACCGCCGAGGTGAAGGAGGAGGTCGGGCGGCTCGTCACGCTCCTGCACCTCTCCGGGTTCGAGGACCGGCGGCCCGACCAGCTCTCGGGCGGTGAGCTCCAACGCGTCGCCCTTGCGCGGACGCTCGCGGCCCGTCCCCGGCTCGTCCTCCTGGACGAGCCGTTCGCCTCGATCGATGTCGAACTCAAGGCCGAGCTCCGTTCGGAGTTCCGTCAGGTCCTCCGCGCGGCCGGTACTTCCGCGATCCACGTCACGCACGACCGGGAGGAGGGACTGTTCCTCGGGGACCGGGTCGGACTCCTCTACGATGGGGGACTCCACGCGTTCGACACACCGTCGAGCGTGTTCGGAAACCCGGGCACGGTGCGCGCGGCCCGGTTCCTGGGGTACAACGTTCTCGCCGGCCCCGCGGGGCTCGTGGGGGTCTTGCCGACCGACCTGCGCCTCCTCCCGCCGGCCCGCGATGGTCTCGGCGCCACCGTCCTCATCGGCGGCCCGGTCGGGCGGGAGAACCAGGTGGTCCTGCGGACCGACGACGGCCAGCGGCTCGAGATGAGGACGACGGACCCGCCTCCCCTTCCGGGAGCACACGTGCGGCTCGGCTGGGAACGGTCTGTCCCTCTAGCTCCGGACTAGTCCGACGCGGCCAAAGAGCCCAAGAGCGTTCGCCCTCTGCCCCGTCATGGGCTCGTCCGACACGCTTCGCGTGACCGACTCGCTGACCTGGGGCTCCGAGCACGCCACGATCTATCGCCCGGAACGCCTCGCCGGGGTCGACCCGGCCCGGTTCGCGCGTCGCCCTAGGACGGTGCGGGTCCTCCTCGAGAACGTCCTCCGGCACTTCGACGCGCGCGTGACGGACCCGAGGACGCTCGTTCAGCTCGCGAACGGCGAGCCGATCGCCGAGGGGACCGAATTCGCCTACTACCCCGAACGGGTCCTCCTCCAGGATTTCACCGGCGTTCCGGTGATCGTCGACCTCTCCACCCTCCGCCAGGCAGCCGACCGCCGGGGCGTGGACCCGACCCGGGTGAACCCGATCGTGCCGGTCGACCTCGTCATCGACCATTCGGTCCAGGTCGATAGCTTCGGCTCGGAGCGCTCCCTCGGCGTCAACCTCGACCGGGAGTACGAGCGCAACCGGGAGCGGTACCGCTTCCTCCGCTGGGCCAAGGGCGCCTTCGCGAACGTGCGGATCGTACCTCCCGGGAACGGGATCTGCCACCAGGTCAACCTCGAGCACCTCTCGAGCGTGGTCGAGCTCCGCGGGGCGGACGGGAGCCGGGTCGCGTTCCCGGACACCCTCATCGGGACCGACTCCCACACGACGATGGTGAACGGCGTGTCGGTCCTGAGCTGGGGGGTCGGTGGGATCGAGGCCGAGGCGGTCATGCTCGGCGAACCGTACTTCCTCGCCCCGCCTACGGTGGTGGGCGTGGAGCTCACGGGGGCGCTCCCCGAGGGCGCCACCGCGACCGACCTCGTCCTGACCATCACACGCCGCCTGAGGGAAAAGGGGGTCGTCGACAAGTTCGTGGAGTTCTTCGGACCGGGCGTCGGCCACCTCGCGGTACCCGACCGGGCGACCGTGTCGAACATGTGCCCGGAGTACGGCGCGACCGCCGCCCTCTTCCCGATCGATGAGGCAACGATCGCCTACCTCCGCGGCACGGGCAGGAGCGGCAAGCATGCCGCCCGCGTGGAGGCGTATGCGCGAGCCCAGGGGCTCTGGGGCTCACCGGCCCCGGGTTCCGTCGACTACGATGACGTGCTCACGCTCGACCTCGGGTCGATCGTACCGATGGTCTCCGGGCCCAGGAATCCGGAGGAGGCCGTCGCGCTCGGCGACGCCGCGGCCTCCTTCCGGGCCGCTCTCGCCTCCTACCAGAAAGGCCGCTCTCGCGCCCCGGAGAACGCCGCGGGTCCTCTCTCCCCACCGGTCGAGGACGGCTCGGTGGTCATCGCGGCGATCACGAGCTGCACGAACACGTCGAACCCGAGCGTGATGGTCGGCGCCGGGCTGATCGCGAAGCGGGCGAGCGAGCTCGGCCTCGAGGTCCCGCCTCACGTCAAGACGTCCTTGGCCCCCGGCTCGAAGGTCGTGACGGCCTACCTGGAGCGTGCGGGGCTTCTTCGGTTCCTTGCCCGCCTGGGCTTCGAGGTCGTGGGGTACGGCTGCACCACCTGCATCGGCAACTCGGGACCGCTCCTCCCACCGGTGAGCCAGCAGGTCCGCGACCGCGACCTCTTCGTCGCGGCCGTCCTGAGCGGGAACCGGAACTTCGAGGCCCGTGTCCACAATCAGGTCCGCGCGAACTACCTGGCCTCCCCGATGCTCGTGGTCGCCTACGCTCTGGCGGGGACGGTCAACATCGACCTGACCCGCGAGCCGCTCGGGCACCGACCGGACGGATCGCCCGTGTTCTTGCGCGACCTGTGGCCGTCGGCGGAAGAGGTGCGGCGGACCGTCGAGGCCAACCTCGATGCGTCGATGTTCCAGGAGAAGTACCGCACCATCGAGCTGGGCGACCCACGGTGGGAGTCCCTCGACCCTCCGACGGGTGCCCAGTACGGTTGGTCTCCCGATTCCACGTACCTCGCGCTGGCGCCCTACCTCGACCTCCCCGCCCCGTGGCTACCGAGGGGAAGCGTCCTGGCCACGGGGGCGCGAGCGCTCGTCCTCCTCGGCGACCGGGTCTCGACCGACCACATCTCTCCCGCGGGCGAGATCCCCGAGGATTCCCCCGCCGGGAAGTACCTCGTCAGCCACGGGGTCGCGCCGACGGAATTCAACACCTACGGTGCCCGGAGAGGTCATCACGAGGTCATGGTGCGGGGCACCTTCGCCAACGTACGCCTCAAGAACCAGCTCGCCGGAGGGAAGGAGGGAGGCTACACCGTCCACGTCCCTTCCGGCGAGGCTACGACGATCTTCGACGCGTCCGAGCGGTACCGCGCCGAGCGCACACCTCTCCTCGTGCTGGCGGGCAAGAGCTACGGCCAGGGAAGCTCGCGGGATTGGGCCGCCAAGGGCCCGCGGCTTCTCGGCGTCGGTGCGGTGATCGCCGAGAGCTACGAGAGGATCCACCGTGCCAACTTGGTCGAGATGGGCGTCCTCCCTCTGGCGTTCCGGGCAGGCGAAGGCTGGAGACAGCTGGGCCTCACAGGCCGGGAAGAGTTCACCCTGCGCCTTCCCGCGGGAAGTTCCCTCGGTCCCGGGAGCCCGGTCGAGGTCGTCGCCCGGGCCGAGGACGGCGCGACTCGTACGTTCACCGTTACGTGTCGGTTGAACTCCTCCACGGAGCTCGAGTACTACCGGGCCGGCGGCGTCCTGCCGTACGTCATGGCGCACCGATTCGGGAAGTAATCCGCACCAATCGGGCCGGGCTACCCGGACGGGGCCGACGAGCCCCGCGGGCCGCTCCACCACGCGAGCGCTTCCGTCCGACGGTAGGTGACGGTCCGCGCGCCCACCCGCTCCCGGGCGGCCGCGACGGCCCGTGCGAGCACGGCGGGCGGGACCCGAAGCACGTGGCGGTACGCCCGCTTCTCGATCAGGTCGAGGCGCCTCGCGAGCGGTTCGGTGACCTCGCGCTCGCTCAGCACCCGAAGCTCGGCCGGCGGATACGTCCGCAGGAGCTTCTGCTCCTTGGCCCGCGGACCCGCGCGGAGGAGGTCGGGGAATCCGGCCTCGGTCAAGGCCTCCCGGACGATCCGGCGTGGTTCCTCTTCCGGGGGCGGGTCGGTCCCACGCGACTTGGGGGGTAGGTCGAGGACCGCAAGGACACCGTACCGGCAGACCCGGGCGGCCTCGCGGAGTCCGAGCCCGGGCCGGTCCAGGATGTGGAGGACGTGGACGAAGAGGGCCGCGTCAAACGACCCGTCGGGGAACGGAAGGCAGTAGGCGTCCCCCCGCACGAGGTAGGGCAGACCCTTCGCCGCCGCTCGTCCGAGCATCCCGCGGGAGGCATCCACTCCCACCACCTTCACGCCCGCGTCGACGAGCGGACGGGCGACCCGACCGGTCCCGACACCGACCTCGAGGATCGTACTCCAGTGGTGTTCGCCGAGGTACCCGTGGAGTCCCTCGATCGTCGCGCGGTCGAGCGGCTCCCGGGTCTCGTCGTACACCGCCGATAGCGTGTCGAAATCACGAACCGCCTGGTCTGGCACGTTCCCTCGAGTCCGGGGCGGGTCACTGAGCCTTGCTATTTGGGCAGGACCCCCGCTTCGTTTTCGGGGATGGGTGCCCAGCCGAGCCGCGCCGTGGACTGCCGCCGGCAAGTGATGGCCGATTTCCCCGTGGGCCTTACGCGAAGGCAATCCCGAGGGACGGCGGCGGGGGTTGGATGAGGGACAGTTGACCGAGGCTTCTTAGCCTCCTGGCCGGGTCGGTTTCGAGTCGGAGAAATCGCCGGGGTCTCTCCCTCAGAGGAGTTCACGGATGAAGCTCTGGTCGACGCTCTACGCGGTCATCTGGCTCGTGTTCTTCGAGTTTCTCTTCGGGATGTGGCCGGACCCCCCTGCGGTCGTTCCCTACCTCCACCTCGTGTTGGGCTTTGGGATCGTCCTGGTAACGTACTACGGTTTCGACCAGCTCCGGAGGACCCGTGTCCCCGGTCGGGTCAAGCGGGTCGCGAAGGCCTCGAGGGACCTTTCCATCGTGACGGCCGTCTTCGGCCTCTTGCTCTGGTTCGACTTCGGAAGCGCTTGGACCATCCCGGTCACGAATCTCTCGGTTTTCCGGTTCGTTCTCCTCCTCCACGTCGTGCTTGCGATCGCGATCATCACGCAGTTGGCCGCGGCCGCGATCGCCTACGATATGTGGGAGGACCGGGAGTTCGACAAGGCGACCGAACCCGGAGAAGTATCGGCGCCGGCCCCCGCGCCGTAGCCGTTCGGGTCGCTGCCGCGAGCGTCTCGCGCCGTCGGCCTTGTCTCCGTCGCTCCCCCTGCGCTGGCGTCAGGGGTATAGGCTCCCCACCGCTCCGGGCGGCATGAGGTTCGAGAACGTCGGACTTAGAGTGACGCATCTTCAGCGCTCGCTCCGATTCTACACCAGGGCCCTGGGACTGCGGGAGGTCCGCCGCGGGGACACACGAACGTGGGGCGGAGGCATCTGGGTCCTCCTCGAAGACCCCCGCTCGCGCCGGAAGGTCGAGCTGAACTGGTACCCGAAAGGCTCGATGTTCTCGGGACCGTACCACCCCGGGGACGGGGTCGATCATCTCGACTTCACGCTCGGTGTCGTGTCCCGGAAGGAGCTCGAACGGGTCTATCGCCGCCTGCTCCGGCAGGGAGCCAAGCCGACAGCCTACGACCCCTCGACGACGGGCGGCTGGATGGCCAGTGTCACCGACCCCGATGGGATCTGGATCACCATCGGCCGGCGCCCGGCGCGCAGCGAGCTGGCGTAGAGCCCCGGGCCGGGCACGGTAGGGGCATGACGAGCTCGAGGTCCTCCCAGTTCTACGGGGAGCTTGCGAAGTACTACGATGGCCTGAACGGCTGGAAGGACTACCGCGCCGAGGTCCTGCGTCTGGAGGCGATCGCTCGGCGCTCGGGCCGGCCCGGTGCCACGGCCTGGCTGGACGTGGCGTGCGGGACCGGGCGGCACCTCGAGTTCCTCCGACGGAGGCACCCGGTGGTCGGGGTCGATGGCAGCCGCAAGATGCTGAGGGTCGCCCGCCGCCGTCTCCCGGGGGTCCGGCTCGTGGTGGGGGACATGCGCACGTTCCGTCTCCAGCAGCGGTTCGATGTCGTGAGCTGCCTCTTCAGCGCCATCGGGCACTTGGAATCCGAGCGGGACCTTCGGGTCACGTTCGCCAACTTCGCCCGGCACCTGAACCCCGGTGGGGTCGTGATCGTGGAGCCCTGGGTCGACCCTTCGAAGTTCCGGCCGGCCATGGTCCACGTCCGCACGTTCGACGGTCCCACCGTCAAGGTGGCGCGGGTCGCGTTCTCCTCACGTCGCGGGAACCGGTCGGTCATCCAGTACCATTTCCTCATCGGACGAGCCGGCCGGGGGGTGCGTCACGTCGCGGTCACCGACGTGGGGCTCTTGGTTTCCCGCGCGCGGCTCGTGGAGCTCATGGCGGCCGCCGGGCTCCGCTCTCGCTTCCTGGCCCGTGGGCTGATGCCGGGGCGCGGCCTGCTCGTCGGGACCAAGTCGCGCTGACGGCCGGTCGGCATCCGAAGCAGGAATCTCTGCGCCTACCGACCGGTCCCCGGTCTTGGCCTAGCGGATCATGTCGGTCGACGCCGGTCCGCCGGCGCTCCGGCAGAGGAGCCGGCCGGCCCGGGCGTCGGCGCCGCGCTCGTCGTTCCGGGGCCTCCGTCCTTTCCCAGGCGAGTCGCCGAGAGGAGGGCGGCCACCACGAGGATAGCGGCCATCACGTAGAACGCCGTATGAATGGCGGTCAGGAACTCGGTCGACACGGAACCGATCAGGCCCGTTCGTCCCACGAACACCTCGAACGCGACGGGGCGGGAGACGGCCAGGGAAGCGACGGTGATCACGAGCGTGTAGCTCCCGATGGTGCCCAGGTTAGACAGGGTTCGGAGAAGCCCCGAGACCGAACCATAGTAACCGGGCGGCACGTCATGCATCACGGCCTTGTTGTTGGAGGGCCAGAACAACGCGCCCCCGATCCCCGTTACGAGGGAGATGAGGGCCACGTAGAGATACGGTGTCGACAGCCCGACCTGGGCATACAGAAGCACGCCCACGAGCATGAACGCGAGGCCGAGCGTGGCGAGGCGTGCGGGCCCCCAGCGGTCGGCCCAGCGGCCTGCCACCGGCGCGAGACCGGAGGAGAGCACATAACCCGGGACCAGGAGCAAGGACGCGTCGAGCGGGGTGAGGGCTCGGATCCCCTGAAGGTACATGATCAGGAGGAACACGGTGGCGAGGTACCCCAAGCTCTGCAGGAACGACGCCCCGAGGGAGCGCGAGAGCAGCCGAGACCGGAACAGAAGCAGGTTGATGGTGGGACTGGCCGCGCGCCGCTCCCACCAGAGGAACGGCACGGCCATCACGGCGCCGAGGGCGATGAGGGACAGGTTCCACGTCGTGGCGCCGTACGAGGCGAAGTCGGTGGCGCCGTAGACGATCAGCCCCAGCGTGGCGGCGAGCAGGAGCATCCCGACGAGGTCGAGGCTCGCCTTCATCCGGTTCCCCACTCCGAGGTACCGGTAGCCGAGAGCGACGGCGACGATCCCGATCGGGACGTTGATGAAGAAGATGTACCGCCAGCCGACGAACGTCGTCAGCACGCCGCCGAGAACGATGCCGAGGGTGGCCCCAACGTTCCATCCCATGGCGGTGAAGCCGAAGACCCTGCCCCGGACCGCGGGAGGAAAAGTGTCGGCGAGGATCGCCGTGCCGGTGGCCACCATGAACGCGCCCCCCACCGCCTGGATCCCGCGGAACGCGACCAGGCTCTCCGCCGTAGGGGCGAAGCCGCACAGGGCCGAGCCCACGGTGAAGATCACGAACCCAAGGTTGTAGAACCGGCCGTGCCCGAACAGGTCGCTGATGCGTCCGGCTTGGGTGGTGAGGATCGACACCAGCAACAGGTAGATCAGGATCGTCCAGAGGACCGTTGAGAGGGATGCGTGCAGGTCTCCGCTGATCGTCGGGAAGGCCAGGAGCACGATGGTCGTGTCCACCGACGCCATCAGGGTCCCGAGGATGACGATGAAGAGGATCCAGCGCTGGGTGGAAGGGGATTCGGCCATACGGGAATTGGCCGCCCACGACCCTCCCTGATAAATCAACCACGGAACGGATCGACGCGGCGAACGGTCCGGGTCGGGGGCTGTGCCGGGGACGGCATGAGAACCCCCGCACCTGCAACGGGGACACCGCGGGTCGCCTAGGGCGCCTTGACCCGAGACCACCAGCGTAGCGGTCTCCGAGCGTAATGGAACACTTTCGTTCCTGCCGGAATCCCGCCACCTACGACGGACGGCCCCCGGATGAGGCCGACGGACCGCGCTGCGTCGGAGACCGCCTGGAACGCCTCCTCGGGGATAGCAAACGCCGACGTGCCGAGCTCCGGCCGATAGCGGAACTCGAACCGCTTGGGGCGCCGCACCCAGGGAGGACGGTTGTGCGACGCCTCCCGGAAGTCGAGCAGCGCGAACTGCAGCTTGGGGTCGTCCCACCGAAGGAACCGTGACCGCGAGGGACCGTAGTCCACTCGGACCCCGTCCGAATCGAGCGCGACGCGTGTGGGTGGCCGATGCCAGAACCGGCCACCCGTTGGCACGCCCGTCGCCAAGTCGAACGTTTGGGCCCTGATCGCCCTCGGAATCACGGCCTTGACCACCGTCCACGACCGAATCGATCCACCTTATTATTCCGAGCCGAGCGGCTCCGCGCTTCGACACGCGCTGGTCCCGCGCGGATTTCTTATACCCGCGGCCAGAAAGAGACGGCGGTCGAGGATTGGATGAGCTCTCCTGTCGCGCCTCCCACGGGTGGGTCACCGCCCACGCCGCCACCGCTGCCGGCCCGCCGGCCCGAACGGAACCTTCGGCAGTGGTACCACGACCACCGCCCAGCCCTTGCGCTCGTGGGGCTCTCGATCTTGATTCCCGAGCTGCTCACGGGCTCCACCCCCGTCGCCGCGCTTCTGAATCCGCTGAGCGTGCTCTTTCTGCTGGGACTCTACGGTTGTGGCGTCCTCGTCATTCGTGACGTGGCCCTGCGTTGGAACCGGGGATGGGCTCCCGTATTCTTTCTTGGCACGGCCTATGCGATCGTCGAGGAGGGGATCGGCACCAAGACGTTCTTCGATTGGGCCGAGATCGGTCGGCCAGCCTTCGGCCCCTACACCCACTGGGGAGGCGTAAATTGGGTCTGGGCCGGAGAGCTCACGCTCTTCCACGCGATCTTCAGCATCGCGCTCCCCGTTGTGCTCGTGAGCCTCGTCTTCCCGGAGTCCCGGGGCCAGCGATTCCTATCCGACCGCGGTCTCGGCTGGACCTTCGCAGCGTTCCTTCTGACAGCCACATCGATGTTCTTCCTGTTCGACCGTGGGTTCGTATTCCCTCCGCAGCTGCTCGTCGGCTCGCTGTTGGCTATCCTCCTCCTCGTGCTAACCGCTTGGAAGGTCCCCACCGCATGGTTCCGTCCCCGAACCCCGACGCCCGCCACATCCCCCCGGGGCATGCTCGTCCTCGGCGGCGTGTTCGTGTGGGGGTTCTTCGTGATCTTTCTCGGGCTACCTGGGATCTTCCAGGACCCTTTCCTGACCGTGGCCCTCGGGTGGGCCTTCACGGGGGTGTGCTTTCTCGTCCTCCGGCGGACGGTCGGAGCGGCCGACCACGACTCGCAGGTGGCGTTCCTAGCCCTCGGCCTTCTCACTTTCTTAGTCGCCTTTGCCGCGCTCGCGGAGATCCTCGGCGACCTGTTCGTGTTCCTTGCGATCGCCGTCACCCTCTATCTGATGTTCTACCTCCATCGGCGGTACCGACCCTCGAACCCGGGGGTCCCCGAGGGAGCCGGGGCCCCGATTCCCTGGCATCCCCCCCGGCCAGATCCGACGCCGGGGAACCGGCTATGGAAATCGAAGGGGCGCGGACGTTGGCCAGAATGTTCCAGGAATCGATAACGGGAACGAAGGGAGGGCTCTCCTGCTGCGGGTCCCTATGGCGAGGCGAGGTCACCGGATCGCTAGGCCTTGGGCGGGGAGGTCCGGAGCTACGGCCCTAGGACGGGGTGGGTTCGAAGGACTCGTGTTCGGTTCGCGCGATGATGTCGTCCTGCAAGGCACGGGTCAGGTCGCAGAAGTAATCGCTGTAGCCGGCGACACGCACGATCAGGTCCCGGTACTTCTCGGGCTCCGCCTGCGCGGCGCGCAGCGTGGCCGCCGTGACGACATTGAACTGGATGTGGTGTCCGCCGAGGCGGAAGTAGGACCGGACCAGCTGGCCCACTTTGTCGAGGCCGTCGTCCCCCTTCAGCAGCTGGGGGGTGAACTTCTGGTTGAGCAGCGTTCCCCCGGTGCGGGCATGGTCCATCTTGGCCGCGGACTTGACGACTGCGGTGGGTCCGCTGCGGTCCGCGCCCTGCACCGGCGAGATGCCGTCGGAAAGGGGCTCCCACGCCCGTCGCCCGTCCGGGGTGGCTCCCGTGACCGACCCAAAGTAGACGTGGCAGGTCGTCGATAGGTAGTTCACCCGGTAGTAGCCGCCCTTGGTGTTCCTCCGCCCGTCAACCTCGTCAAAGAAGGCGTTGAACACGTCCACGAGGATCCCATCCGCATAGGCGTCGTCGTTGCCGTACTTGGGCGTCTTGTTCCAGAGGCGAAGGCGCAGCGTCTCATGGCCGACGAAGTTGGCGGCCAGCGCGCCCAGCAGCTCCTCCATCGGTACGGTCTTGCGGTCGAAGACGTGGTAGCGGATCGCGGCCAGGCTGTCGGTGCACGTCGCCGGCGCCACGCCCATGATGTAGGTGGTGTTGTACCGTGGGCCCCCGTCGTTGTAGTCCTTGCCCTTCGCGATGCAGTCGTCGACCAGCAGCGAGAGGAACGGGGCCGGCATGTACCGTGCGTACAGCCGCTCGATGACCTGGTTGCCCCGCACCTTGACGTCGATCAAGTAGTGCAGCTGTTGGCGGAAGGCGGCGAACAGCTCCTCGTAGGTGGAGAATGATCGTGCGTCTCCGGTCTCGACCCCTATCTTCTTCCCGGTGCGCGGGTCCACCCCGTTGTTCAGGGTTACCTCCAGCACCTTCGGGAGATTGAGGTAGCCCGTCAGGATGTAGGCCTCCTTGCCGAACGCGCCGGTCTCGACGCAGCCCGAGGTCCCGCCGCACCGCGCGTCCTCGACCGACTTTCCCTGGCGTAGCAGCTCTTCGACGACCATGTCGGCGTTGAAGACCGATGGCTGTCCCCAGCCTTGGCGCACGATCTCGAGGCCGCGCTTCAGGAAGGCGTCCGGGCTCTTTCGGCTCAGCTGGAGGTTCGAGGACGGCTGCAGTAGGTGCATCTCGTCGATGACGTCGAGGACCAGATACGTGACGTCGTTCACGCCGTCCGAACCGTCGCGTTTCAATCCACCGCTGTTGATGTTGGCAAAATCGGTGTAGGTGCCGCTCTCCGCGTTGGTCACGCCGACCTTGGGCGGAGCCGGCTGGTTGTTGAACTTGACCCAGAGGCATTCGAGCAGCTCTTTGGCCTTCTCTCGGGACAACGTGCCATCTTCGACACCCTTTCGGTAGAACGGCTCGAGATGCTGGTCGAAACGGCCCGGACAGAACGAATCCCAGGTGTTCAGCTCGGTCACGACACCGAGGTGTGTGAACCAGTAAGCCTGGAGCGCCTCCCAGAAATCCCTCGGAGGGTGGGCCGGCACTCGGCGGCAGACCTCGGCGATCTTGCGGAGTTCCGCCACTCGTCTGGGGTCTGGCTCCCTCCTCGCCAGCGCCTCCGCCTTCTCGGCATGGCGTTCTGCGAATCGGACCACCGCGTCGGCGGCGATTGCCATGGCCCGCAGTTCGTCCCGTTTCGCGGAGGCCTCCGGGTCGTTGAGCCCATCCAGGCGGGACAAAGCCACGGTGACGTCGGCCTTGAGCTCCAACAGGCCCTTGCGGTAGACGACGTCCCCCAACACCGTGTGCCCGGGGGCACGTTGCTCCATGAACTCGGTGAAGATCCCCGCCTCGTACGCGTTCTTCCACTCCGGGGTCATCTCCGCGAAGATCAGGTCGCGCATCGAGCGACCTTGCCAGTACGGGATCACCTCGTCCTTCTGGACCTCACGGGCACGGTCGTCCACGAGATACGGGATCTTCTCGCGGGAGTTGAGGATCTCAAGGTCGTCGAGGGTGTGGCAGCACAGCTCCGGAAAGGTGGGAGCCGCCTTGGGCTCGGGCCCCCGCTCGCCCACGATTAGCTCGTCCCTCCCGATGTAGATCTCCTCGTGCTCGAGGAGGTATCGAAGGGCGAGGGCACGGCGGACCGGAACGGAGGCCGTCTTGTCCTCCCGGTAGAAGCGGGTGATGAGCGCCGCGCGCTCGATCGAGAGCCGGGGCCGGGTCTCCAGGGTCGCCTGCCGCAATCGGGCCACGCGCTCGTTCATGTTGTCAGCCCCCGACCCGCACCGTGAAGCCGTCCCGCCGTAACCGTGCCGCCAGGGCCTCCATCTGTTCCGCCGAGGGTGGGGCGACCCCCTCCATCCCATAGGGGAGGTGCAACCGGCGGTACTTGTCGCTTCCCAACCGGTGGTACGGGAGAAGATCGACCCTGCGCAGCCGGAGCGGTAGGAGGAACTGGGAGATCCGGTCCATGGTGTCGCCGTCGTCGTTCACCCCGGGGATGACCGGGATCCGGACGACCACCGCGCTCCCCTGTTCGGCCAGCATCTTCAGGTTCTGCAGGATGACCTCGTTCTTCACGCCGGTGAAGCGCTGGTGCCGTTCGCTGTCCATCAGTTTCAGGTCGTAGAAGAACAGGTCGACGTTCTCTCGGACCCGCAGGAGGACCTCCGGGTCGGCCCACCCGCAGGTGTCGAGGACGACCCGGATCCGTGCCGCCCGGCAGGCCGCGAGCAGCGGCTCTACGAAGGCTGCCTGCATCAGAGGTTCGCCGCCCGAGACGGTGACACCGCCCCCTGACTCCTCGTAGAACACCTGGTCCTTCAGGACCTCCGCGAGCACTTCCGGGACGGTCATCCAGCGGCCGGCGAGCTGGCGCGCCGCCGCCGAGCACGCGCTCACGCACTCGGCGCACAGCTGGCACCGAGCGTCGTCGTGGAGAAGGCGCCCCTGGTCCAACCGAAGCGCCCCGTGCGGGCAGGCACGAACGCAGTCGCCCGATCGAACGCAGCGTTCCTCGAAGTAGATCACTTCCGGTTCGGTCGATTGGCTTTCCGGGTTGTGGCACCACCAGCAGTGCAGGGGGCAACCCTTGAGGAAGACGGTCGTTCGGATCCCCGGCCCATCGTGGATCGCGAAGCGCATGATGTTGAGGACGAGGCCGACCGGCTCCGACGGGGCCGGCAAGCTCGGTCGGCTCCTTGCGGCGGCTGGGTGTGACCCGCTCATGCCCCGGATTAACAGGAGGTGTATGTTGGCGCCATCGAATAAGTCCGTCCATTCCGGCGAGCCTGGGATTTCCGACGACAGGATGGTGCCGCCGGCGAAGCAATGGTACCACTCGCGCCCCACTCCCTTGTCGCACGCATCGATGCGCCGGTGCGGGCGACGGAGGGAATTCCCCCAGCCGCAGGGCGGGCGGGCTTTGGTTGTTCGCTGAGATCGGTCAGCGAACCCGCGCGCGGGTTGGCGAGGCCCGCCCGGAGGGTCTCAAGCCGGACCGTCGCCGCGTTAGTTTCATGAACGGAGCCCATGTCAGGGCTCCCATGTCGACGGAGCTCGACCTCATCCGGGACCTCTACGCCTACAACTCGCGAACGAGGGCCAAGTACTTGGCCGCGATCTGGAAGCTGCCGGCCCGCGAGCGGTATCGGGACCGGGGCGCTTCGTTCCCTTCGCTCGTGGACATCTTCATGCATGTTCTCGACGCCTACCGCCAGTGGTTCATCATGGTCTACGCCGGCAAAGGCGAGCCTCAATGGTACCCGCTCGGTAAGCGTTACACGCGATCCGAGGCCGCTCATGAGATGCGAACGGTCGACGGCTACGTCCGCCGGGTGCTCCGGGGCCTCAAGCCTGGAGACCTCGACCGGTCCCTGAGACTCCCGTGGCGTCCTCCTCGCACCATAGAGCTCCGCGTGCTGCTGGTGCACATGGTCGAGGAGGAGCTCCAACACCGCGGCGAAATGAACGCCCTCCTGTGGCAGGCGGGACGCGAACCGCCCGTCACCGGCTACGACGACTAGCCCGAACATGCTGGCCCGCTGAACGGGGCGGTCGACGCGGAGTCCGCCTCGGGACATTTCGGCGCCCCTCCTCGCGGCGGGCCATCGGCCGCTCACGGTCTCTGTCCCCGTGGGGCCCTTCTCACTCTCTCACGGGTCCGCCTCCAGGGAGGGGAACTTCAAGGGGACGACGAGCCATGGGTTCGCGGGAGTGGAGTGAACGTGGCGGTCGACATCGAGGAGGGCAACGCTGCGACGGTGCCGATCGGAGGCGCGGCCTGTTTCTACGTCGTGATGGCGGCGGAGGGTCGAGAGCTGGAAGCGAGCGTCTTTCAGGACACCAAGGCGGACCTCGCCGAGCTCAAAGGCGAGCTCGAGAGTGCGCTCGGCGCGAAACGAACCACCATTCTGCTGCGGGCTAGCGCGCCCATCGGCGCTCTCGCACGCTGGGAGACCCTCGACCCGGACGCCTTCGCGAAGCGGTTGCGGGGCCACTGAGTCCCCTTCCGCCCATCGGCCGTTCAAGTGGGGCGGTAACGTCTATATCCTACTTGCCCGCCCATTATCACCTCAGGTGACCAGAAGGACGCGAAGAGGAGGTCTTCTCGTTCCACGCACCCCGATGACGGAGGCTGCAAGCTCACTACGTCGAGGTTGCGGCTCCTTCGGTCGCCCAGGGACCCGACAACGGGGAGTTTCGCCTATCGTTGCAACGATACTGCTCGTCGTGATCTCGGTGGTCCTGGCCGCGGTGCTGTACGTGGCCATCTCGGGCTTGGACAGCGGAGTAAGCCCAAGGCCGATCGGCACGGCGTTCGCGGTCGGGAACCCGACATCCGGAACGTGCTGGGCGGCCGGGGTGACGAACCACGTGTGCGGCGCCGCCGGCAACATGATCTTCAACCTGAGCATCCCGGAATCGTCAGGGGTCACCCTGGCCGACGTGCTCTTCGAGGTCAGGACCTCGGCCGGTTCGGTGTTCATGAACACCCTCGCCGCCGGGTTTGCCATCATGCCCATGACGGGGGTCGTTCCGGTGGCGTACTACTCGTTCGTCGCGGGCGCGGGACTCGCAATGGCGTCGACGTTCACGGTCGGCGCCGGGTACTCGCCCTCGAGCGCAATCACGACAACGATGTTCGTCCTCGTCGACACCGGGGTTTCCACCGGCAGTTGGTTCCCGAGCCAGGGCAATTACGTGGTTGCCCTCGGGACGGGTCACTTCTCGGGAGTCACGGTCGCCCAGACGTTGCCCTAAGGTCGGGCCGGTCCGCGGCTCGCTCCTCGACCCATCCGAGGGAGGACGACCCTCACCCCAGGCCGCACTGACCGCGTCACTCGGTAAGGACCCGGAACCCGCTGCGGGCTGCCGCGGCATCCGCTCGCGATGGCGGCGGCGCCCGTGCGGGGACTTGTGCGCACATGGCTCGATCGCTGCCCGAACGGGGCCCGCCGACTGCGAGGCGTGCGAAGGTGACGCGGGTGGTGAACCCAAACAGACCGGGCGTGATGGAGCCGCTCGCGCGTTTATAGGGTTCGGTCATCGAAGCATGCGACCTCGACCAGGCCGAAGATCTATAGGGGCATCGAACGAGAAAGATAGTTACGGTAGGAGAGGCACTCACCCTTCGGCGATTCCGTATCGGTCTGGTTACGCAAGAACCGTCGACCCGCCTCGTGCCGCGCCCCCCCCTTCTCGCGGAGGCGTGATGACAACCACACCCCGTCGATCGAGCCGTCCGAGAAATGGGGGAAGGGGGGTCAGGGGACCCGGTAACCGTCCGTCGTCGGTCTTGGAGTCCCGACTTCCCGACCATGTCGTGGTCGCGAAGATCGCAGCCAGGGCGCCTCCGAACTGTTGGTACGGGGATTTCTCCCGCCGGCATCGCGATTTCGTTGTCAACGTGATCAACGCCCAGCCCGTCTCCGGCATCGACATCGTGGGAGAGTTTGAGATCGACGACTCGTCGGCGGACTGGGGAAAGGAGATCACCACGTTTCCCAACGTGCTGGAAGCCGACAGGATTGAAACGATCTCCGATACCGCGAGGTACAGAGTTCGATATCGCCGCACGCCGATGGTTTCCCGTCTGACAAGGTCCGGGGTTCTCTTTCGATTTCCCGTCATGATCCGCAACGGAATGATGTATTGGGAAATGGTCGCCCGACGATCAAAGATGAGCCGTGTCATGAGGATCTTTGGGGGGGCCGGCGCCGACCCTCGTCTGGTGTCGCTCAACGGCAGCTCGCTCCGTCCGGTCCCTCAGCTCACCCCGGTTCAGCGGGCCCTTTTCCACGAAGCTCTCGCGTCCGGCTATTTCGACGTGCCGCGGCGGATCACGCTCACTCAACTAGCCGGGAAGGTCTCGCGGAACAAATCGTCCGTCTCCAAGACGCTTCATCGGGTCGAGCGGAAACTTGTCGAATTCGTTACAACGGCGGGCGCGTGAGATGCCCAAAGGCAACATGTCGGATACATAGTCTATCCGCCAATGCGCAACTATCGTACCGAGGTCTATCCATGGCCGCGGCGAGGGGCGCAGCGGGTAGCCTCGTCCGGATCCCTTCCGGTCTCAAGGGTCTCACGCATATGCGAGACGGGCGGACCCTGATGACCCGCGCGCTGTCGTTCTTCGAAGCGCCGCGCCCCCCGACCGGCGCGGTCTACCGCAAGGAGTAGGGGATGGGAACGGTCATTGGCGTTCCGAATGAACTGGCGGCTTTCCTGGATCGTCCGGCACCTCAGACCCTCCTCTTGCAAGGTGCCCCGGGGACGGGCAAGACGTTGCTTTGCTTCGAGCTCCTACAAGGGTTCCGGGGACGGCGGATCTACGTTTCGAGCAGGGTGCCCCGGCCTAACCTCGAGCGCGATTTTCCCGGCGTGGCTCCCCACCCCGACAGCGACGAGTTCAGGATCATCGACATAACGGCGGCCCGGACCGACATCCGAGAGATCGCGCGAGCCCTCGGCTCCGCCCGAAAGTTGGTGACGGAGGGCGAGCCCGGCCCCGACCTTCGCGCGCTCTTCTTGCCACCCGAGGTGCTGGAGGCATGGAGCCAGACGTCTCCCAAGTTACCCACCCTGGTCATCCTGGATTCTTGGGATGCGATCGTTGAGCGGCATGTCGGCACTTCTGGTGCCTCCGATAGTTCCCTGCCTACTCGGGAGGAGGTCGAACGGATTGCGGTCGCGCAGATGACCGCCGGACCTGTTTTCGTCGTCTTTGTCGCGGAACGGCGTGAGGCCGGACAACTCGAGTACTTGGTGGACGGAGTCGTCTCAATGGGCCGCGAGGTTCATGACCAACGTACGGAGCGCTGGCTGCACATTGACAAGCTTCGTGGGACACGAATCGTCGAGCCCTCGTACCCGTTCACCCTCGAAGGGGGCCGATTCCGGTGCTTAGAACCCTCGGTTTGGCATCCCCAATCCAAGCGGACAGACATCGACCGGGACTCGAACCCCCCGCCGGGCACGATCTGGCCCGGCTCGACGGACTACGCGCTACACTTCGGAAGGCTCTCCGTCGGCAAGCTGACGCTCATCGAGCATGATCCCGATGTGCCCATCGAAGCCTTGGAGGTCGTGCTGCATCCCATCATAGCGGAGGTCCTACACCACCAGGGTCGAGTCGTCCATGTGCCTCCCCCCGTGCTCCACCCGGCGGACATGTTCGAGCACTACAAAGCGTGGGTCACGAAGGAGGAGTTCTCGCGTCAGGTGCGGTTTCTGGCCGTGCTTCCGAACGGCGTACCCCTGGACCTCGACCCCAACTTGCTTCCACTCCCGAGGCCGAGCGAGATGGGTAACCCGGCTCGGACCCCGGACGTGGCAAAGTTCTTGAGCGGGAATCTCGATCCGGCGTCCCCCAACCTCGTGGTCGAGTCGATTGATGGGCTGCGTGCCATAAACTCGGTCGTGCCGAACACGTACACGGCCGAAACGCTGCCCGGGATGGCCCTGACGAACCTCCATGCATCGCCCACTCACATGATCTGGACGGGCGGTGAGGGTGACCCCCTCACTCAGTCGCTCCGCTGGATGGCGGCCACACGCATTCGGATGCGATGGCGCGAAGGCCGTGTTTTCGTTTATGGCATGGTTCCTAGAACCCCATCGCTCCTGCTGTCGGATGGGGACGGAAGAACGCCCTACCACCTGCTGCTGATCGTGTAGTCGACCGTCACATTCGTATCGGGCAGGGCGGAACGCCGGGGGCCCTCCCTCCGACGCGGCTCCTCCCCCCTCGCTCCGCTCGGGGGCTCTCCCCGGGCCGAGACGCTCGCGGGTTCCCCGGAGTCGCTCGCCGCGGGCGGCCGACGTGGAGCCCCGAATCCTGGTGAGGAACACCTGTGCTGGGACTCGTACTCTTATGGTTCCATTTCTGCGCGATTCGATGGGACCCCGGGTCTTCGGCCGTCGCCGGGATGGGACTGATTGAGGACGCGCTCAGAGCGGAAGGAGCGGCGTCGCAGCATGTTTTACCTCCAAGAACCAATGAGTGCGCGTGGACGACCTGGACCTGGATATCCTGCGGTGGATGTATCCGGGAGGCGTGAGGTCCCCGTGGGGCACAGACCCCAAGATCACGGCCGCCGAGATTGCCTCGCACGTCGGGCTGGACCGCACGAGGGTTTGGGCTCGGATCCGCAAGTGGAGGCGAGAAGGGTTCTGGGATGGTTTTCTGGTGTATCCGAACTTCATGATCTTCGGTGTGGGGTTGCTTTCGGCGGAGATTGTGGTAGCGGATGTCGCGGAAGGCTGTGCCCTTATGGACAAACTCGAAATGATGGATGGTGCCGTGCGTGCGTACCTCGCCTACGGGGACTCCGCGACCAGCCGGGACGTCGAGGTCTTGGAGGTGTTCTTCGTCGGCGAGGACCCGACACGTATCGCACGGAGGATGGAACTTCTCCGGAGACTTTCCCCGACGGGGAGGGTGGACGGTCCGTTTCGCCGCGAGGCCCCGCAGTGTTCGAGGGCGCTGACGCCCCTGGACTGGCGTATCATCGCCGCCAACGTCGCTAACCCCAATGCGTCACCCTCCCGGGTCGCAGCCCTCGTCGGTGTCACGCTCAAGACCTTTGTTCGTCATCATACCGCGCTGATCGACGATCACGCCGTGTTCTACGTCCCGAAGGTGGACTGGTCCAAGTTGGGATGCGTTATCCTCGGCGTTTGCTGCCGTGGCGCCGGCGATGTCGATCCCGTTCGCAAGGCGTTGGAGGCCCGCTTTCCGCACTCGATTCCGATCAACCTCCAAGGCTACGACATCGAAGGTGTAGGACCCGACTTTGACAAATCTCGCTGGTTTCTTATCCACGTCCCCTCCCATTCACCCAACGACCTCCAGACCCTGGTCCTGAACCTCTCCCAGGTTCCTGGGGTGAGACTGGTGCGAACCCAGTTGTTGGGACCATCGCGTCAATTCCCTAGCTGGACCATCCAGCGTATTGCCAAACATCTCGCTACTTAGGCCACCGTTGAGCCCGGCTTCAACTCGGCTTGGGAGGCCACACGGGTAGCAGACGAACGGCCTCAGCGTCGGCCGAGAAGTTCAAATCAGCCTTGCAAAGGCTCCCGGCTCTCTCCCCTAAACGGATCGGGCACGAACCAACCGACCTTCCCTCCAGTCCATTCTTGGGGCCGTCCGGTCTGCCGAGTAGGTCGTGGGATTCCCGGCCCGTTGCGCGTCTCGCAACAAGGGGTCTACTACGCCGACGACGCTCCCTGGGCGGGACGGTGCCGCGAGGCTGTCGCGTATTCTTCCGGTGCTTTCGGCATCGTTCTGAGTTCCGAAAAAGGAGGGACAATGAAGTGGAATGTAAGGGGAGAAAAGACGCACACGACAATCGTACTCGCGGCCGTAGTCTGCATCTCGCTGATGATGCTGACCATTGGACTCGCGACATCGGCCACCGCCCACGCCGCACCGACGCTCAGCCTAGCGGCCGCCGGCGGCCGCGCTGTGGACAATGCCCAGGTCAGCCAGAACTGGGCCGGGAGTCACACCATCGTAGTCAAGCCGAACGGGCACGACGATACCGCTGGCATCCAGGCCGCGTTCAACGCGTGCACGAGCTGGGGACGACCTTGCACGGTCCAATTAGTACGAGGCACCTACTTCATTGCTCAGATTACCGTCTACGGGTTCCAAGGCAGCCTGGTTGGGATGGGCCAGGGATCGACCATCGTCCAGGGCCTCCCCAATCTGCCAACGCCTGCTCCCGCCTACAACACCAGCACCAGCCCGTTCTGGGCAGGACTCCCGGGTCCACAGAACCCTTGGCCGGCTCTGCTCACCTTCGTCAACGGGTCGTTCGCGATCTCCGGGATGACCATCACCGACCCGTACACGGACGCCGTCGCGGGTTGGAACTCGACTGCTATCGGCGGCGGGGTGCCTCTGGATACCGCGCTCTATGCCGCGGTCGAGGTCACCGGCGTGCAAGCGGTTGCCACCGTCGACCACGTGACGGTGCTCGGAGCACCGGGAGACGCCGGTGGAACCAACATGTGGAACGCCGTCGACTGCGAGGGGTTCTTCCTGCCACCAGGATGGACCAACCCGTTCCTGGACGTGGTTCCCCTCTCCGGCATCTTCTCGGTGACGAACAGTGTGTTCAACATGGTAGAGACCGGGCCCTTGTTCGACACCATGGCCAATGCCGAGGTGACCGTCTGCTACAACACGCTCACCAACAGCGAGGTCCCCATGGCTTTGTACAGCGCTTCGAACAGCCAGGTTTGGTTCTGCGGGAACCGAGTGCCGAACCTGTCGTACGGCGCAGGCATACTCGTGTTCCAGTCAATCAACCAACCCAACACTCCGTCCACGGTATACATCTCGGGGAACTATTTCCAGGTGAACAACGGGGCCAACGCCGTCGACTTGTTTGACCTCGGGGCGGACTGGGGGATTGCAAGCACATTGAGCGCGGTGGTTTCCGGCAACGTGTTCCAAACGAACACAACCTGCGGTTGCTACGTCGGGAGCGATCCGAGCGGGTACTCGGTGATCATCAGCGAGAGCCTCAAGTCGCTCGTCGTAGCGGGGAACACCATCCTCGGAGGAGGCGCGGCCGGTGTCTACGTCCTGGGTGGCCCTGCGGTGGTCAGCGGGAACACGATCCTCGGGAGCACCGACGGAGTTTGGGTCGACTACGCCAACAACGTTTGGGTGATGGGCAACCTGATCAAGAACAGTGTCGCGTACGGCATCGCGGTTACCGATGGGTCGAGCAACAACGTCGTGGCTTGGAACTTCGTGAAGAACAGCGGTGTGGACGACCTGTACTGGGACGGAACCGGCACCGGCAACGCGTGGATCGGGAACGTCTTCGGGACCTCGAGTCCCTCGGGGTTGTGAAGAAGCGAGCGGACCCTGCTCAGAAGTCCTCGCGACGCAGACAACCCCTTCCTCCTGTCCAACCCCGCTCCGGGGCCTGCGCAGGCCCCGGAATTCCCGCGGTGATTCGAGAGATTGGATTCGTTGGGGGCGGTGCTGGCTAGAGCCGGCCCCGAGGAAGGCGCCCGTGCTGGGATTCGAACCCAGGTCTGAGGCTCCGCAGGCCTCTAGGATAATCCATTGCAGCGGGAGGGGGTTTGTGCCCCCGACCCGTAGCTACCCCACACGGGCATCTCGGTGCTCTATCGGTCCCGCCGCGCCGAGGGAGGGCCGTCTATAAAAGCCCGGGGTCGCGATGTGCCTGCTCGGAACGACATCTTATACCGGGCGCCGCTCCGTGGTCCGTCGAGCCCGGTTCGGTGCGCATGAGCGACATCTCTCCCAACGATGCCTGGAAGGAGCTGAGCGCGCTGCCGACCGGTCAACACGTTGAGCTCTCCGACGGGCAGGGCCACACCTGGAGCGGCACCGTGGTCCCTCGTCACGACTTCTCGGGAGACCGGGTCCTGCAGCTCAAGCTCGAGAGCGGTTACAACATGGGGGTCCGCATCGAGCCGACGTTCCGCTTCCGCCTCTTGGAGGCCGGCCCAACAACGCGTGGCTCGTCATCGAAACCTCCCGCTCCTCCCCGCGTGGCGGACGCGGGTCCTTGGATCGCGCTCCTGACGACCGGAGGAACGATCGCCTCCCGGGTGGACTACGAGACCGGGGGGGTACGACCGGTGAAGGAGGAGCGTGAGATCCTTGACTTCTTCCCCGAGCTCGAGGCCTCGGGACGCGTGCGGATCGTCCCGGTGTTCGACCGGCTGAGCGAGGATCTCGTGCCGGACGACTGGCGCGTGCTCGCCGAGAAGGTGGTCGCCACGTTCGCGACCGGGGCGCGAGGGATCGTCGTGGCCCATGGGACCGATACCCTCGGGTTCACCGCCGCGGCCCTGAGCTTCCTCCTCGTGGACATGCCCGGACCTGTGGTTCTGGTCGGGGCCCAACGGTCCCCCGACCGACCTTCGTCGGACGGAGCCTCCAACCTGCGCGCGGCGGTCGAGGTCGCTCACGACACGCGGATCGGAGAGGTCGTGGTCGTGATGCACGCGGCGCCCTCCGATGACCGGTTCGCCATCCACCGCGCGACCTGGGTAAGGAAGATGCACTCCAGCCGACGGGACGCGTTCCGCAGTCGGAACGGTCCTCCACTCGGGGTCGTGGAGGGAGGAAAGGTCCTGCTCCAGCAGCCCGTGCGGCCACCCTCACCCGGACCTCCGCGAGTGGACGGGCCGATCGACACTCACGCGGCCTTGCTCTGGTTCTACCCGGGACTCACCCCCGAGCGTGCGGCCCGCTTCGCCGAGGGATGCCGGGGTATCGTCCTCGCGGGCACCGGGCTCGGGCATGTGGGCTCGGACCATCTCCCGTGGATCCGCGCGGCGACCGAACGGGGCGTCGTCGTCGCGATGACGACGCAGTGTCTCGAGGGGAACGTCGAACCCTACGTCTATTCGACCGGCCGCGACCTTCTCCGGGCGGGTGTCCTCTACCTCGGCGACCTGCTTCCCGAGACCGCGTACGCGAAAATGGTGTGGGCGCTCGGCCACTCCTCGGACCCGGCGAAGGTGGCCCACCTGTTGACGGAGGACCGCGCGGGAGAGTTCCACGAGCGGCACGACCCGAGGGAGACGGCGTGAAGGCCGGTCTCGAGGTCCACCAGCAGCTCGCGGTGGGGAAACTGTTCTGCGGGTGCCCCGCCGAGCTCTCCGAGGAGGTCACCGACGCGTTCACGCGGAGCCTGCGAGCCGCGGGCGGAGAGAGCCGCGTGGTGGACGTCGCGGCCGCGCTCCAGGCCTCTCGCGGCCTGGTGTACCGGTACGAAGGCGGCCCCTCTTCCTGCCTCGTGGAGATGGACGAGGAACCGCCGCATCCGCTCAACGAGGCGGCCCTCGACGCCGCGCTGATGCTCGCCCTCCTCCTCCGCGCCCGCCCGGTCGACGAGATCGAGGTGATGCGGAAGATCGTGGTCGATGGGTCGAACACCACCGGCTTCCAGCGGACCGCCCTCGTCGCGGTCGACGGAGAGCTCGAGGTCTCCGGGCGCCGCTTCTCGATTCCCACGATCTGTCTCGAGGAGGACGCAGCGAGGAAGGTCCGAGAGTCCCCCGGTGAGGTCACCTACCGTCTCGACCGTCTGGGGATACCGCTCATCGAGGTCGCTACCGGTCCCGAGATCGTGTCGGGCGCAGAGGCCCGGTCGGTCGCGGAAGAGATCGGTGCCCTCCTGCGGGCGACCCGACGCGTTCGGCGCGGTATCGGGACGATCCGCGAGGACGTCAACGTCTCCATCGAGGGTGGCCATCGCATCGAGGTCAAAGGCGTCCAGGAGCTTCGGCTCATCGAGGAGTATGTAGACCGCGAGGTCGCCCGACAGAAGTTCCTCCTTGAGCTCAGGGACGAGCTGGGACGCCGGCACGCCCGCGTACCCACGGACCCTCCGCTCGATGTCACGGACCTCTTCCGGGACGTGGCGTCGGGCCCGTTCTCGGGCGCCGGTCGAGGAGGTCAGGTCGTCCTCGCGGTCGGGCTGGTCGGGTTCGACGGGCTGCTCCGTTCTCCCGCGGGGAGCGAGGAGCGGCTCGGCCGCGAGCTCGCCGACCACGCGCGGTCGGTCGGCCTCCGAGGCCTCGTCCACTCCGACGAGCTTCCTGCCTACGGGGTCTCCGAGGCGATGGTGGCGGGTCTGCGGAAACGCTTGAACCTTGGGAAGGCGGACGCCTTCGTTCTCGTGACCGACCGATCGCCCGAGCGCGCTTCGATGGCCCTGAAGCGCGTCGTGGAACGGGCTCGGGTGGCCCTCGAGGGAGTCCCTGGGGAGACCCGAGACCCGCTTCCGGACGGGCGGACACGGTTCTCCCGACCGCTTCCCGGCCGCGACCGCATGTACCCCGAGACCGACATCCCTCCGATCCCGATCACCGCCGAACGGCTCGAACGGCTGCGCGCACATCTTCCCGAACGACCCGAGGAGCTCGAGGCGCGGCTCGCCCGGTCGCACGGCCTCCCCATCGAGGTCGTCCGTCAGCTCGTCTACGGCGACCTCGTGGAACGGTTCGAGTCGCTGGCACGGTCGGGCCACCCCGCCGGGCTCGTCGCCCGCCTCCTCACCCAGGACCTGCCGTCGGTGTCGACCGGAGTTGCGGGAGGACCACCGTTCGACCCCTCGTTGGAGACCTTGGGCGCCGTGCTCGCGGCCGCCACGGCCGGGCGGATCGCGAAAGAGGGGGTCCCCACGGTCCTCGCGGCTCTGGTGGCGGGCGCCCCGAGCGTGGAGGCCGCGATCGAACGCGCTGGCCTTTCCGGATTCTCGAAGGACGACCTCGTCACGCTGGTTCGCAGGGTCGTCGAGGCGAACGCCGAGATCGTCCGCACGCGGGGCGAGGCCGCGTTCTCGCCACTCATGGGCGACGTGATGCGGGAAGTGCGGGGGCGACGGGACGGCCGCGAGGTCTCGGAGGCGCTCCACGCGGAGATCGCTCGGGTCCGGGCCCGTCCGGGCCCGTAGGCCATCGGGACGGGTCGCGATGTCACGCTCTTCGAACCACCGTCCTTCGGAGCGGACGGCGCTGAGCGTCGTCGTCACCGACGTCGACGGGACGCTGACGGACGCCGACCGGCGCCTCGACCCTCGGGCGGTTGAAGTTGTCCGCGACCTGGAGCGTCGAGGCATCCCGGTCGCCTTGGCGACCGGCAACGTCCTGCCGATCGCGCTCGGGCTCTACCGGTCGCTCGGCCTGAGCGGGCCGATCGTCGCGGAGAACGGGGGGCTCCTCTACCACCGCGATG
>Ga0326728_10004700_pt1 | contig 39850 bp, 34 predicted proteins | sample MB3enrmetagenome_FD_207602 | JGI IMG/M metagenome (GOLD analysis project Ga0326728, IMG submission 207602) | Lab enriched peat soil microbial communities from McLean, Ithaca, NY, United States - MB31MN | ecosystem: Environmental > Terrestrial > Soil > Wetlands > Peat | place: USA: New York... | reverse complement strand
GCGCACGCCGCCGGAAGAAGGTGGTCGGAGAGCTGGATGCGGGAAATCCGCACGTCCAGTTCGATGAGGGGGCGCAGGAAACGTGCGACAGCGCAACGCGCCTGTGCCCTACTCTACGGCGCCTTGCCCTAGAAACTCCAGCCGCCGGAAGCGTGCGCCAGTTCCGCTTCCTGTGAGACTGGGTGCATCCACGGAGTCTCGCGCGGCGTGTTTTGCTTGATCCCCGCCATGACTCCAGCCCACCCCTCCATCAGAGTGGCCAGCAGACCCGCCACTTCGGCCAGAATTTCATCGCTTTGCCGGAAGTTGGCCTCCACCAACCGGCGGTGCATGTAGCCGTACAACTGGGCCAGCCGCACGCTCAGTTCGCCGCCGCGCTCGAAGTCGAGCGAGGTGTTCAGTTCCACTAAAATATTACAGGCCTTGGAAACGGATCGGGCGCGAGCGAGCGCTTGTCCCTCGGCCAACTGGCGCCGCGCGTCCCCCACGGTTGTAATCGCGCCCTGATAGAGCAAATGGACCAGTTCGACCGGATCGGCCGAAAGAATCCGTTCTTCCAGATAAGTATCATGCGCGCTGCGCCACATTCATTTCTCTCCACTCCACTTATCGGCAGCTTGCTTCAATCTTGAGCATACACTAGCTCTTTTGTTTGAGATCGTCCGCCAGGCGCAGGACGTATTCCGGCGGGATTTGGGAAATAACTTCCCCCGTAGTGCGGTTGACCACTCTGACCACCAATCGCTTGGAGACCGGGTCTGTCTGGAAATCCAAACCGTTGTCCTCGCCGAACATCTCCGACTTATTCAGCGCCTTCACTGCCTGAACCACCTGGCGGTTCTGCGAGGCATTATCCGCGGAAACTGGCGTTGCCACCGCAGGCAACCCCTGCGTGATCCGGCTCAGTGCATTGACGTCCATACCAAGCTCCTCGGGAAAGAACCGGCTGGAATGGCTCTCGCGGGAGCCGGTCCGGCAACTTTCCGTACCTTCCTTATCGGTCGCCCGCGAGGAATCGTGAACCGTGCGGCAAAAGGGGGGCAATAGGAAACCGCGATCCGGGCCGAAAAGTATCTTGAGGAATGCCATGGCGAAAACGGTTTCGTTGATCGGAATCGATCCCGGCGAGCTGGGGTGGCTCCGCAAGTTGCTGTTCCTCCTGCGGAATCCCGATCCCCTCATTGCCGAGATGGCGCGGCAGGCGCTGCTGTATCTCGAGAAAAATGCCCGCGAACAGGCGCAACCTTGCCCCGGGCCGATCGACCACGCCGGCTGATTAGCCCCCGCCTTACTGAAGCTGAGTGACGCCGTTGGCGTAGTAGTACTGCCGCGCTTGCACTTTCACCGAACCCGCCGGCAAGCTGGGAATATCCACTTTGATCCGCCGCTTGTCCTTGTACGCCGTGGCGGGGTCTATATCCGGCACGTAGCGCAGGATGTACTGGGTGGTGATTTCGCCTTGCAGCGCCTGCACCGATTTGTTGACGGCCGAGGCGATCGCCGCGGTGTATCCCCCGGTGCCCACGTGCAAAGCATAGTTGCCCTCATCCGAAGGGTTCGAAAGGTAGCCCGAGACCGTGTTGCCGTAGGGGTCGTCGAGGGGATGTTCCACATGGCCGCCGGTCTCTACGGCGATCCGCTCCAGGTTAGCGGCATCGTCGCTCGAAGATCCGAAAGCCAGTGTGCTTACCCCGTAGACCGTTACCAGGTTACGCTGCGCCAACTCAATCACCTGGTCCAGGGTGTAGTCGCTAGCGGTGTCGTGGCCGTCGCCGACGATGATAATCACGCGCCGCGGCTGGTAGGGCTCGCCGGGCACCAGCTTCCGGTCGGTGCAGGCTTTGTAGATGGCATTGTAAAGCGCCGAGCCGCCGCCCGGCTTCATGCGGTCCACCGCGTCGGTCAGTTTGTCCGGATCGTAAGTGGTATTTACCTTCAGCTCCGCGGTAGTGCTATACGAAATCAAATACCCCGTGTAATTCGGGTCGTAGGGCATCAATCCGTCGATCATCTGCTTGGTGGCGTCCTGGAATTTCTCCCAGTGGCTCAGGCTGCTGCTGCTCAAGTCCACCAGGAAACCGATCACGGTGTGTTGCCGCGTGCCGGGCGTATCGTGGTAGAAATATGTGATTTTCTGCGGCCGCCCCTCGTCCTCAATACGGAAGTCCTTCTCCGCCAGATTGGCAACGTAGCGGCCCTTTAGGTCCGTGACGGTCACCGGCAGGATGACTTCCTGGGTTCCGCCTTTGAACAACCGCGGCGGTTGCTGGCTAGCTTGCGGCGGTGGCGCGGCCGTCTGCGGCACAGGTGGCGCAGGTTGCGCTGGAGGTTGCGATCCCTTGGATTGCGTCTGTTGCGGCACCGCGGGAATCGAAAGGAGAAGCCCGCAAAGAAAAATGGCCACCGATGAGCGAGTCATGATAATTACCTGCGTTGAGATCTATTTTAACCCGGCCGGAGGCGATTCGGTTACTTGACAGCAACGACGTCGATGGCAAACCCCGCGTTCATGGATGGCAGCCCTTCGAATAACAGCAGCGACGAGGCCGGAGGATGACCGCTGTCGAAGAACTCGCCCCGCACCCTCTCGATCTGCGCGGCGATGCCCGTGGCCAGTGGGTAAAAGTGCGCGAAAGCCACGTCGTGCATGGAAGCACCCTCCTGCTCCAATGACTTCGCCACCCGCTGAAACGCCAGCCGCGCATCCTTGTCTTCGAAGCCGAAGGAGACCTGCGTGCCGGTCAACACCACTTTGGGCGACGCCACAAGCGCGATCTGGGCCGCTCCCGGCTTTGCGGCGAGCCCTTCCGCATTCATCGTTTGCAACCGCGTCCCGATATTCCAGCGCAATTTGGCTACCGCTTCGCAAGCCGCCAGGCTGTGTGCCGGGGCGCGCTGTGTCTGTACGAAATCGGCCGGCGCTTTGGGGTACTCCCGGTCCACCAGGTTGCGGATGGCCGCAACCTCGTCGATTGAACTGAGGAAGCACGAGACGCGCACCACATCGGCCGGCTCCGAACCTGCCGCCTTCACGGCCAGCCGCAGCGCAGCCAGAGATTTGGCGGCCAACGGCGCTACCGGTCCGAAGGGGTCGTCGGCCGACGCTGGCTGGGCCGACAGGAACACCAGACCCTGCTGGTTGATTTCCCTCTTATCCGAGGCGATGGCTTCCAGGACCACCTGCGCGCCATCCGGCAGTCCCCCGGCTTGCACCAGGCTCAAAACCGGCAGCGGCTGCTTGCGGTCGGAAAAGACCTCGCTGACGATATCGCGCACCCGCCGCGCGTCTCCCGAGCCGGCCACAAAGGCGCGGATTTTGAGAATCGGATCGCCCTTGGTCTCGTGGTTCAGCGCGCTCAGGGCATCGCGGACCTGCCGGCTGAGCAGGCCTTTGGAAGACAGGGGCGTCACGTAGAAGCTGAGGTGCCGCGGATCGCCCTCCACCGCGGATGGCAGTTCCTTGGGAAGTTGAAGTACCTGGTTCTCGTCCTTTTTCTGCTTTTGCGGGAAAGCCATGAGCGCCAGACCGCACGCGAGCATCGCTAACTTCAGGCCTCTCCCAGTCTCCCGCCCGCGCCCAGAGCGCATAGAATTAGGATTGTAGCAGAGCACACATTCATGTCCGAAACAGAGGAGACAGGCGCGGTTGGCCAGCCACCGGGCCGAGCTTCGCCGGAAACGAGTGCGCCGTCGACGCCGGCGGCTTCTGCTGGTTCGCTATTGGTGGCTTCTTCCGCTGGCGGCTTTCGTGGTGGTAGCACCCGCGATCTGGAACAGGACGGTCAGCCCGCATGCGAGTCGCGACCCGCTGCCGGATTATATCGCCGACACCGGCAAGATCGAAGAGGAATACCTGGCATTCACGGGAAAGCCGATGGATCCCGGGGCCGCGGGCCAGGGGCTAGACGGGCGGGTGCTTAACCGTTTTCGGGGTTCCGACTGTTCAGTCCCAGCAACGACTCCCTTACCTTACGGTCCGCGGACGCCCGTTCCCCCAGTTCGGTTAAGCACTTAACCGGCTAATCCCCAAATTTAAAGTACTCTGCGTAGCAGAGCGGCGGGGAATGGCCCGCACTCGATTATTTCTTTTCCAGCCGATTTTTCAATCACATCGAAAACCCTTGACTTTCATGAGGAAGGGCCGATAATGCATCGATGACCAGCCTCGCTGGTCCGAAAACGAAACCCCAGAGAATGAGGAAAGATTAGCCGGTTAGTGGGTATCCCCTTGACTCAGCCCACCCCAACATATAGATTTCAGGAGTGGAGGATTACCCCCGCACCGTCCAGGAATTCGAGGACCGCTTCGCGACCGAGAAGGCTGTCGGGCCTATCTGGTCAGCCTGAGATGGCCGGACGGATTTCGGTGCCCCCGGTGCAAAGCGACGAAGGCCGTGGTGGTTCGTGACACCTTGTTCCAGTGCTGTGGTTGCCGTCGTCAGACCTCGGTCACGGCGGGCACGATTTTTCAGGACACGAGGAAACCCCTGCTGATGTGGTTTCGCGCGATGTGGTATGTGACCAGTCAGAAGAACGGCGCAAGCGCGCTGGGACTACAGGGCGTGCTGGGACTGGGCAGCTACGAGACGGCCTGGACATGGCTGCATAAGCTGAGACGAGCCATGGTCAGGCCGGATCGGGATCGCCTGAGCGGCTGGATCGAAGTCGATGAAACGTTCATCGGCGGACTGGCGGAAGGCGCCATTGCAGGACGGCAGAAGACCAATAAGGCACTGGTAGTTATCGCGGTTCAGGCCGATGGGCCCGCCATCGGACGAGTGCGGATGCGAATGATCGCAGATGCTTCCGCCGGCAGCCTGCACCCTTTCGTCATCGAGTGCATCGAGCCGGGCAGCACGCTGCACACGGACGGTTGGGCGGGCTACGCGGGACTAGAAACGAAGGGCTTTGAGCGGGAGGTCACCGTAACGCGGGGCCGACGAAAAGAATCCTCCAAACTCCTGCCGCGTGTCCACCGAGTGGCCTCGCTGTTGAAGCGATGGCTGCTCGGAACCCATCAGGGCGCCGTGGCTCCCCCGCAACTGCCTTATTACCTGGACGAGTTCACGTTCCGCTTCAATCGCCGGACCTCAAAGAGCCGCGGAAAGCTCTTCTTCCGGCTCATGCAGCAGGCCGTCAACACCCCGCCTGCCACTTACGATGCGATGACCAAGACCCGGCCGCAACCCCAACATGTTGGGGCTAGCTGAGTGAAAGGGATATCCACTAGCCGGTTAATAAGCACCCTAGACGGGCTGAAGCCGGCTGAAGCCTAAAGGCTGAAGCCAGGCTGAAGCCCCTCACACCCAGTCCAATATGGTATGGTATGGATGGATGCGCGCCAGCCAGCCAGCGGAATTTGCTCCGACTCTTAGCCACGAGTCCGAAGTGCCGCTGTACCGCCAGCTATACGAGCACATTGCCCTTAGGATTCGTTCCGGAGAGCTCGCGCGCGGCGAACGTTTGCCAGCCACTCGCGAACTGGCTGGCCTGCTTGGACTGAATCGCACCACTGTTTCCGCCGCCTACGACGTTCTGGAAACCGAAGGTCTGATCTCCGGCCAGGTAGGGCGCGGCAGCTTCGTAACGGGTATTGCCGGACCGGCGGCCGGCGGAATCGAATGGAGCGCACTGCTCGACCGCAGCGATTTTGCGCCTGCGGGACCTTCCGCCGGATTCGGCAACGAGGTCGCCAGCTTTGTGATGTCGCGGCCCTCGCGCGAGCTCTTCCCGCTGGACGATTTCCGCGCCAGTTGCCAGGCCGTGCTGTCGCGCCCCGACCTTGGTTCCATCCTGCAACTCGGCTCTCCCAGCGGTTACGAACCTTTACGGCGGCATCTCATGGATGAGGCGCGCCGGCAGTCGCTGGCCCAGCCCGGCGACGACCTTCTCATTACCAATGGTTGCCAGCAGGCGCTCGATCTGATCGGTCGTGTCCTGCTCCGTCCCGGAGACACGGTGGCGGTCGAAGATCCGGTCTATACCGGCCTCAAGAACCTGCTGGCCGGCATGGGCGCGCAACTGGTGGGCATTCCGGTGGGCGCAGACGGGATGGATATCGCCCACCTGGAACGGGTACTGGAGCGCGAACGGCCGCGTTTCCTGGTGGTGACCTCCAATTTCCAGAATCCAACAGGCGCCACGCTCTCACTCGCGGCGCGGCGCGCGCTTCTCGATGCGGCGCGCCTGGCGGGCGTTCCGGTGGTGGAGAACGACGCCTACGGCGATTTGCGATATCAAGGCGAGCCGTTGCCCGCCCTCAAACAACTGGACGGTCATGGCGGCACGGTGCTGCTGCGCAGTTTTTCCAAGGTGAGCTTTCCGGGACTGCGCGTGGGTTGGGCGGTTGGGCCGAAGCCGCTGATCGACCGCCTGCGGCACGCCAAGGAATCCGCCGATCTGCATACCGACCAGCTTTCGCAAGCGGTGCTCCTCGATTTCGCGCAATCCGGCCGGCTGGAAACGCATCGCGCGCGCATGTTGCAGGCCGGCGCCGAGCGTCTGGCGGCAACGCTCGACGGCTGCCGCCGATATCTGCCGGCCGGCACGCGCTGGACCCAGCCGCAGGGCGGCATGAACCTGTGGGTCCGGCTGCCCGAGCCTTTGGATGCCGGGGAACTGCTGCCGCGGGCTCAGAAAGAAGGAGTGGCTTACATTCCGGGCCGCTATTTTGCCGTATCGCGGCTCGATGCGGGCGCTTTGCGCCTGAGTTTCGCGGGGTTGGAGCCGGAGCAGATCCGCGGCGGCCTCGCCATTTTAGGGCGAATCGTGACGGAGGAACTGGCGAGGGCTTCGCGAAATGTCGAGTCTTCGCCGGCACTCGTATGAAATGAACTTAGCCGCCGATGGACGCAGATAAACGCCGATAAGACCAAGAATGTTTTTCATCGGCGTTTATCTGCGTTTATCGGTGGCTAATACAGTCTTTTGAGGAGCAGCTATGTTTCAGTTTTCGAGTGAAGAGTTTCGCGTAAAGGTCGGTCTGGCGGAGATGTTGAAGGGCGGCGTCATTATGGACGTGACCAACGCCGAGCAGGCCAGAATAGCCGAGAATGCCGGTGCATCGGCGGTCATGGCGCTGGAACGCGTCCCGTCGGATATCCGCAGAGACGGCGGCGTGGCCCGCATGGCCAATATCTCGATTATCGAGGCCATCATGAACACAGTCACCATTCCGGTGATGGCCAAAGCGCGCATAGGCCACTTCATGGAGGCCCGCATTCTGGAATCGCTGGGCGTCGATTATATCGACGAGAGCGAAGTCCTCACCCCCGCCGACGAAGAGCATCATATCGATAAGAGCGATTTCAAGGTTCCCTTCGTGTGCGGCGCGCGCAACCTGGGCGAGGCCCTGCGGCGCATCGCCGAAGGCGCGGCCATGATCCGCACCAAGGGCGAAGCCGGCTCCGGCAACATCGTCGAGGCGGTGCGTCACATCCGCACCATCGTCAAGGAGATGAAGCAACTCACCGTGCTCGGCAAGGAAGAGCTGGTGCACCAGGCGAAAACGCTCGAAGCGCCCCTGGAACTGGTGGAATGGGTGGCCAGGAACGGCAAGCTGCCCACGCCCAATTTTTCCGCCGGCGGCATCGCCACGCCCGCCGACGCCGCGCTGGTGATGCAGCTTGGCGCGGAGGCCGTGTTCGTGGGCTCGGGGATTTTCAAATCGTCCGACCCGGCGGCGCGCGCCAACGCTATCGTGCAGGCGGCCAAGAATTTCAATAATCCGGCAAAGCTGCTGGAAGCCAGCCGTTCGCTGGGCGAAGCCATGCCGGGCCTGGATGTCTCCAAGATGCCCGAATCGGAGTTGATGCAAACCCGAGGCTGGTGATGAAAAAAGTGGGCGTGCTTTCCCTGCAAGGGGATTTCGCGGCGCACGGCGCGGCGTTGGCCCGCGCCGGCGCCGAACCGGTTTTCGTGCGCGAGCCCGCGCAGTTCGATTCGCTGGACGGCCTGGTGATTCCCGGCGGCGAGAGCACCACCATGCTCAAGCTGATGGCATACGAACCGGGCCTTTTCGACGCGTTGCGCGATTTTGGCGCACGCAAGCCGGTTTTCGGTACGTGCGCCGGCGCCATCCTGATGGCCGATGAGGTCTCGAACCCCGCGCAGCCGAGCTTTCAGCTCATGGATATCGGGGTGGAGCGCAACGCCTACGGCCGCCAGATCGACAGCCGCGTGGCGGAAATCGATACCGGGCCGGAATTCGAGCGGCGCACCGCGCCGGGGAAGCTGGAAGCCGTATTCATACGCGCGCCCATCATCCGCCGCGTGGGCGAGTCCGCCCGCGTGCTGCTGCGGTATAAGGGCGACCCGGTATTGGTGGAACAGGGCCGTCATTTGGCGGCCACGTTTCATCCCGAACTGACAGCCGATTCGCGGGTCCACTCGCTCTTCCTCGAGAAACTGTGAAACAGGAGAAACTGTGAAACGGGTCCTGTTCGTGTGCATCGGAAACGCCTGCCGCAGCCAGATGGCGGAAGGATTCGCGCGCGCCTACGGCTCGGACGTGATGGTCGCCGCGAGCGCCGGCCTGGCGCCGGCCATAAACGTGGCTCGTGACACCAAAATGGCCATGGCTGAAAAGCGAATCGACCTGCGCGACCATTTCCCCAAAGCCATCCGCAACCTGGGCCGCGCGCAGTTCGACCTTGTGGTCAACATGAGCGGGTCGGAAATCCTCGCGGATGAGGTTCCCGGCGCCACCGTGGTCGAGTGGGACGTGGACGACCCGGTTTTCCTGAAATATGAAGACCATTGCAAGATCCGCGACCGGATCGAGACCCTGGTCATGAAGCTGATTCTCGATCTCCGCCAGGCGCCCAAGGAGCCGCGCTTCCGCGGGCAAGGTTCGGGGCGGTTGGAGTTGTAAGGTGGGGCCGGCTGAAGCCAGGCTGAAGCCCCCTCCACGTCACTGAACCGTGATATACGCCGCGGGACTAGCGGTTGTGCCTACGGTCACCACCACCGGCTGGCGTCCCGCCGGCACAGTCGATGGGATGGTGAAATTAATTTGCAGCACTCCCACGGACCAATCGGGGATGGCCACGTATGACGTTGGCGCCGTGACGCCGCCCACCGTTACCGTAACGGCCTGGCGCGGTTTCGGCTCTTGCGCCCCGGTCGGGGCGGCGCCGTCCCCCGGATTGGGGCTGACCGCGCCAGCGCCCGTGACATACACCGTGGCGGTCCCTCCCGGGCTGACCGCTTGCGACGGGTTCACGTTCCCGCTGCCATCCTCGAGCGTGAAGATACCCGGAGCTACGGGCGATATCGTGAAAAAGTAGTCCGTATCTTGATACGGGTTGCCTAAATTCAGATCAGCCGCGCCGGTAACTTCATACGGAATCTGCAGGTTCACCTGGTTGGGACCGACGTAATACAGCGGAACCGGATACGCCACCTCGGCTGTGTTGCAATTAACCGGGCATATGACGGCCTCGAATCCGGCCATGTATTCGGGCAGCGGGATGGTTTCAGCGGCCTGCGACAGGGTGCCCAACGCAGAGCCAAAGACCGCTACGATCATTCCCGGAGCGAACACCTGTTGATAGCTGGCTGCATTCGTGGCGCCGCTCACGCTGAGCTGCGTTTGCGAGCCTTGGAATGGGATGTTAATGGCCGTGGACCAGTTCGGCCCCGAAAAATTGAAGGCCTCATAGGTCGGCGCGCTCACCGAAGCCAGACTCATGCATCCGGAAATCGACTGCCGCGCGCCGATTGTCGAAGTGCCGAATATGGAGGCGATCTGTGACGAGTAGTCGGTACCATTGATGGAAAAGCTCGTGACCGAAGTAGCAAAGCCGGCCTCTTCCGAGAGGGTGAGCTGGAAATTCCAGGTGCTGCCATCGCCGCTGCAATTCTCGGGAAACCCCTGGTAGACCGGGTTCTGATCGAGAGAAGCCACCACGATCGGCCCCGTGGGCGCTGCCGTGCTCCACTGTTGAATCAGCTTGGTTACGTCCACCGACCCGAACCCGACGACCGAACTGTAACCGGATCCGGTGGCCGTAAATCCCTCCTCGCCGTTGCTGCCGCAGCCCGGCGAACCGGAAGCACAGGGCGCCATATTATTGCCGGTGATAGTGTTGTGAAATACGCTGGTGCCGGGCTTATACAGGCCGTAAATAGTCGGGTTGATATTGCCCAGGCCGCTGGTCTTCAGGTACTGATTCAGCAGCGCCACTACTCCGGCCATGGTGGGCGTGGCTGCGGAGGTGCCTCCCACATACTCCACGCCGCCTTCGGCCTCACTGCAGACCGAACAATAGACGTAGTAGGGGACCTCGTATACGCTCGCGTTGAAGGCAAGATCGGGTACGTGCCGCCAGCCGTCGCTGGGCACGATACCGGTCTGCCACGAAGGTTGCGGGAAGTACATGCTGGCTCCGCCGCCGGTCCCCAGGATTTGGCCGCCGTTGCCGGGCTCGTTCGTCTCGTTCCAGGCGATCTCCGGAATGTACCCCTTGGCCGATCCGTACGTGGAAGTATTGCCGGTATTCCAATAGGAACCTGAATTACTCACCGACGTGCCTCCCATGGCGGTGACCTCGGGAATGGAAGCGGGCTCATCCACCGCGAGGCCGCCTTCGGCCACGGTCATGCCGGCATCGCAATCCGTGGCATCCTGATCCCCGGCCGCCGCCAGCCAGGTGATGCCTTCCGCATTGGCCTGCTGTACCGTCTGACGGTAGGTTGGCAGATCGATCAGGTCGTACATTTCGCATTGCCCGTAGCTCATGCTGATAATCGGAGCGACATCGTTATCCACGGCATACGTGGCGGAATCCCACACATCGCCGTCGCCGCCCGCATACACGAACTCGATGGTGGCGCCGCGAGCCACTGCGCTGGCCCATTCGATGTCGAGACTGGACTCGTCCACGTCGCCCTGCGAGACAATGGCGCGCCCCGTCTGCGGCACGAGGGTTGGCACCAAGCTGACAGAGGTAAGGCCGAACTGGTTCCAGAAACGGCTGATATCGCTGGAGCTGACCTCGGATTGCCCCATGATCGCGATTTTTTGTCCGGAGCCGTTGGTGCCGGCCGAGTACATGGGTGTGATGTCGTAGATGGTGGCGAAATCGTCGGGCGCCATCACGTGGTTACCGGGCCCCAAGGTCCAGTTGGGCTTGGCTTTCGCGAGGCGCGGCTTCATACGAAAGTCGTTCAGCCCGTGGAAGCCGGCCACCAGCGGGGACAGAGCCGCGGGGATGGTGAGATCGGTGGAGTTGGCATAGTGCAACTGCCCGTTCACCTTGTAGTGGTGAATGGTGGTGCCGAAAGCGGCGCTCACCTGGCCGGCGGTGCCGCCAAAAGTGATAAAGGTACGGCTGCGCGAGACCGGGTTCACCGTGAAACCCTGTGCCTCCAGCCAGGTAACGATCTGCGCCGCATCGCTCGAGCTGACGCCGAATCGGTCGGCGTACTGCTCCGGCGTCAACCATTTATGGTAACTGGGGGATGCGGGGTTTTGCTGGTCTTCGAGCAACTGTTGCAAACTGGCCTGCTGCGCGGCAGTAGGGTGCAACAGCATGGTGATATAGGGAAGCGGAAAACTGCTATCCACTTCGCCCGCGTCATTGGCGGCGGTGGCCAGGGGATGGACCCGGCCCGGCAACGCGAACGTGCTGGAGTTGTCGATCTTCGACAGAATCCGGTTGGGTTGGGCGAAACCGGCAGTCGCGGCGGCGCCGATCATCGCAGACACAAAAAGATGGCGGAGGTTCATAGTACAGGGCTTCTCTCAGGACGCGGAGGTGGTTCGACACGCCACCAATACTCACATAGACGGCGATATCCCGCCACCGGGTTACAAACAAGTGCGCGCCGTAACCTGCCGCGCCCCTTGCGCCCCGTTCCGGTTTTCGCCATAATACGGCCAGATCCAGTGAAAAATGAGTATGGTTCCTCACCGACGGGAGTTCTGCCGTGCGAAACACTCTGGTAGCGGCCCTGGTTTCGTGTGCCGATAGTCCGAATCGGCCCCGGGCCCGGCGTTTCGTCCAGGGCCTGTCCTCGGACGAACTGCAATTCATCGCGGAATTTCTGGGAGCCTGCGTTCTGGACTCGGCCGGCAAACCCTGCGCGTCCCGGGCGCAGTGGGCCGAGCGGATTACACGCTATCGGCAGGTGTCGAACGGCTGTCACACTTGTCATTCCGCGGACGAAGATCATAAAATGATCCTCCTGCTCGAGTATTTGTGCCGCAGCGGTGCGCCGGATGCGAGCTATCGGCTCCCGGCGGTCAGCTCTCAGTGCGGCCAACGCCCGCCGAATGCCGGTTCGGAACATGCGAGAGGCGCTTAAGCTCGCCGGAAACTGCGGTCCGCGAGTCTGGTTCTCTGCGCTCTGCCACCTCCGTGCTCTCAAAATCTGTGGAATACACTGCCGCGTCCACCCTGCCGGCGGCCTTTGTTTTCCTCCGAGCCTCTAATGCTAACGCGCAGAATCTTCGCAAGCCGCGACGATTCTCGCGAACCGAGGCTGCTGAGACGCTGATCCCCCAGGCCTATGCCCCTCCGGTTCTCCGCCACCGCTGTGCTCTCCGGTTTTGATTTGTTTTCCTGTGTGTCTCGGCACTGCTAACGCGCAGAATCTTCGCGCGCCGCGACGATTCTCGCGAACCGAGGCCACTGAGACGCCGTTACCCTAGGCCTATAGCCCTCCGTGTTCTCCGCCACCTCTGTCCCCTCCGGTTTTGAATTTGTATTCCTCCGTGTCTCCGTGTCTCCTAGAAAAAAAATGGATGCTTGTTGGAAACAAAAGACTTCTCGGCGCCCGCCCCAGGCCTCCATTTTGTTTCTTCCCCCACTGGACTGGGCGCCCCCCAGTCGCCTGGTCTGTGGTGAATATTCCCTTGGTTGCGGCTATGCGGCCCTGTGTCTGCGTGGTGAAATCATTCTTCCACCGAGTTTCAGAATCCTCGGTCCGCGCCCCGCGCGGCAATCAGGCGGAAAGCTGACAGCTTCTCTCACTGCACGATGGAGGTGCCGGCTTGCGGCTCGAGCCTGATTTCACCGAATGCCGCCTCATACTGGGTGACGTTTTCCCGCAGGACGTTGAGCAGCGCCTTGGCCTGTTGCGGGCTGATATAGACCCCCTGGAAGTTGTGGATCGCCACATTGTCCGGCGCCGTTTGATTCACCCGGCCGAACATCAGAAAGAAATCCCACAGGTTGACCCGAACCTGCACGCTGTTGGCGTAGTTCTCACGGTACTCCGGGGTGTTGATGAGCTGAATCTTGGTAGCCGGTTGCTGCGTCATGACTTTCAGCGTAGCATCCGGCGGCCCTCCACTTTCCGGCTCGGCCTTTAAGAATATTTACGAGTTTTGGCACAACCCTTGCAGGTGTTTTTGCGTCCGATGAAATGAAGGGGACGAACACTATGAAAAAATTCGCCGAAAATCACATCCAGGGACTGGCTCACTGTCCCATTTGCACCCACACCGTTCCGGCCGATATCGATTTGCGCGGAAAGTATCCGCGCGTGACGGCCGGCCAGAAATGTCCCCGGTGCGGCTCGGCTCTCGACGTCGCCGCCGTGGTCCAGATTCCGGAAGCCGCGTAAGCCGAGGTAATCCGTGCAGCGCGGCGCTTGTTTCCGGGCGGGACATCTGCCATAGTGAAATTAGCACTTGGAGCGGAGCCGCATGAAGCGAAAGGCGCAGCCCAAACCCGAGACAGTAGTTCCGGCCGAGATTCTGGAACAGGCGAAGCGCGCTATCTCGCCCGACCGTTTAACGAAGGCGGTCAAATGTTCGGTTTGCGGCGCCGAGACTACCATCGTGTCTGCTGAGCCCTTGTGCTGGGTCTGCCGCCGGCTGAAAATCAGCGCCTGGCGAGAGAGCGAACAGCAGATGCCCGCCCAGGAATAGGCCTCGCGCCGACTCCTTCCCCCCAACCGTAGATTTTTCCAACAGCGATCTTTTTCGTCCAATTTCCTCCGGGCCGCTAATGTTTCTTTCTGTAGCGGCCGATGAGGTTGCTTAGGGCAACCGCCGACCAGAACTAGAAGGCGTGCTCCTAGAGCTGCAGGAGGAAAGCGTGTATTTTAGGGCAAAAACAGCTGTTTGGATTACGTTCTTGTGCGCGGCCCCGGTGGCGTTGCACGCACAGTTCGATTTCACGGTAGATGGACGGCAGGTTCAAGTGCACAGTTTCGCTTCACAAGGGTTTGCTTACTCTAATGACAACAATTACCTGACGATGAATACCAGTCAGGGCAGCTTCGCGATGACGGACGGAGGAGTCAATGTCTCGATGCAGGTCAGCGACAAGTTCCGCGTCGGAGCGCAGGTATACGATATGAACCTGGGCCAATTGGGCAGATGGCATCCCTCGCTGGACTGGGCGGTAGCCGATTATAAGTTCAAGGATTGGCTTGGAATCCGCGGCGGAAAAGTAAAGACGGTGCTGGGCCTTCACAGCGATACGCAGGATCTGGCGTTTCTCCACACCTTTGCGCTGCTCCCCCAAGCGGTGTACCCGATCGACTTGCGGAGTTCCACCATCGCGCACGAGGGCGGAGACATATACGGCGAATTTCCACTGATGGCACACCTGGGCAGCATGGCTTATACGGCCTATGCGGGACAACGCCAGGACAGCCTTTATGGAGGATATCCCTATTTTGTGGAAAATTTCGGGATAACGCTGAAGAGTTACGGCGGACTGGCGGTGGGGCAGGATCTGCGATGGACAACGCCGCTGAAAGGCCTCCTGGTGGGTGCATCACATCAGGACGAATGGCTCACCGGAACCGGAACAAACGATTGGTCCGTTATACTGGGCGGTCCGCCCAACGTCGTCCCTTACTGGGAGAAGACCAAGAAAGATCAGACGGACCAGTTTTACGGGCAGTACACAGTGGGTAACCTGACCCTAGAGTCCGAGTATCGCCGATACTACCGCGACGCGCGAATATTCAGCGGAGCTTTCGAACAGAGCGCCGATGTTCGCGGTTGGTACGTCGCGGCTACTTACCGCGTGTCGAAGAGGTTCGCGTTTGGAAGTTATTATTCCCACTTTGTCAACAACTGGATCGTTACCTTCCCTGACACCGTGGAAGCCCCGAACCAGAGTGACCCGAGCCGGCACGAATACGACAAAGTCGTGACCGCGCGGTTAGACGTGACCAGGTACTGGAACGTCAAAGTTGAAGGCCACTTCATAGATGGCTGGGGCGGCGATCAGTATCCTGCCGGCTTCTACCCGCGGGACAATCCCGGAGGCTTCGCGCCAAAGACCAACATGATCCTGGTCCGCACGGGATGGAACTTTTAAACGTGAAGTCGTACTCAGGGAGCAAAACGATGAGATATTCACAGCTTTTTCTCGGCGCGATTATCATTGGAATCTGCGCCGCTGTCACCGCGTCGGCCGCCGACGTCAAAATCATCGCCAACGCCAGCGTGGGCGCATCGTCGGTGTCCGCCGACGAGCTCAAAGGCGTCTTCCTAGCCACGAAGACGTCGCTCAGTGACGGCTCCCACGTGGAGCCCGTACTTGAAAAGGACGGCCCCACTCACGAAGCGTTTCTCAAGGAGGTCGTCGGCAAGACCGACTCGGCCCTTGAAACCTACTACCGGAGCCTGGTCTTCACCGGCAAGGCCTCCATGCCAAAAACCACCGCTTCCGATGCCGATATGGTGGCGTACGTCGCCAAGACTAAAGGCGCCATCGGGTACGTGAGCGCCGGCGCCGCTACCGCCGGGGTCAAAACGCTGGAAGTCAAATAGGAAGGCACCCGATGAACCGCTTGAACATCACGGCCAAGATCTGGCTGAGTATCGGGGTTTTTGTCATCGGCTTCGTTCTGGCTATGGCTCTGGGGCAGATCCAGGGCAAGAGCACGGAGAACACTCTGCGGACTACGTCGGAAGCGCTCTTTCCGGCGGCGCAGCGCAGTCAGGAGGCGGAGGCAGCCTTCCAGCGGATGGTGAAGGGGTTCAGCGATGCGGTCGTGGTCCAGGACACCTCCGGCCTGGACCGCGCCGCCGAAGATGGCCGCGCGGTAGCCGCGAGCCTCAAGGCCATCGCGGAGATTCCGGACTTGTCGAAAGCTCGCGCCGAGGAGGCCTCTAAGCTGGCCTCCTCGGTGCAACAATATCTTACCGATGCCGTCGCGACTTATGGCACGATCCTCTCCAACCCATCGGCGATGACGCCGGAAATGCAGGGGCGGATGCGCGATCTGGCGTCCAGCAACGACGGTATGAAAGCCGGTTTGCAGGCCCTGAAAGAGGGCTGCTCGGGAGATTTGCGGCAGCAGTTGGCGGTGGTACAACAGAGTTCCACCCACGCGCGCTGGCTGGCGCTGGCAGTCTTCGGCGTGACCATTCTGGTGTCGGCCGTGATCGTGAATCTGACCATCCGGCGAGCGATCACCGGGCCTATCGTGCGGGTGATTCACGGTGTGCAGAAAGCCGCCGACGCGTCGGCGGCCACCTCGGACCGGATGGCCGAATCGGGAAAGGGAGTGGCGCGGGATGCGCAGGAGCAAGCGGCCTGCGTGCAGGAGACCTCGGCGTCACTGGAGGAGATTTCGGCTACGAGCAAGCAGAATGCCAGCCGGGCGACGGAAGCCGATACCCTCATGAAAACGGCGAGGCAGACGGTGGACCGGGCGGCGCACTCCATGGACGACCTGACGAAGTCCATGGACGCGATCTCGAAATCGAGCAACCAAGTGGCCGGGGTGCTGAAAAGCATCGACGAGATCGCGTTTCATACCAACATACTGGCTTTGAACGCGGCCGTGGAAGCGGCGCGGGCGGGGGAAGCGGGTGCGGGATTCAGCGTAGTGGCGGACGAAGTGCGTTCGCTGGCGCACCGCGCGGCGGATGCAGCGCGGCAGAGCGCCGAGATGGTGGAGAAGACGATTACCGACGTGGGCCAGGGAGTGAAACTGGTGGCAGAAGCGCACCGAGCGTTCAGTGAGGTTTCGACCACGATCGCCAATGGCGGACAGGTAGTGAGCCAGATCGCCGCCAGCAGCGTGAAGCAGGCGCGCGGAGTGGAGCACATCGGGCAAGCCATCGCGCGCATCGAGGCGGTGACGCAGAACAACGCGGCCAATGCCCAGCAGACCGCCGAAAACGCCGAAGCGATGATCTCCCAGGCGGAAACTACCCGCCATCATCTCAACGAACTGGTAGCTGTTGTGGGATTGAAAGCCGCCTGATTTTCAGACGGTCAGGCGTTCGCCTCAATCGACTGGACGACGCCTTCCCATTCTCCAAGCAGCGCCTCCAAACTCGCCCGCCTAGCGGTCAGCAGATCGTTGAGACGAACGGTTTCCTCGACGCTGACAAAATTGCCGAGCGCAGTTTCCAGCTCGGCAATTTCCGTCTCGGCTTTGCTCACTTCCGCTTCGAGAGCCACCCGGCGATTCTGCATTTGGCGCAACTTAATGGGATTGACGCGCTTCTCGGGCGCTTTGGATTCGGCCTGCGCCGCCGCGCCGTTCGAATCGGCAGGCTCTTCGGCCGGCAGAGCGATGGCCAGAGTTGCCGGGCCGCCGCTCTTGCGCCACAAGTAATCCTCGTAATTCCCCGGATAAACGTTGACCCTGCCATCCTCCACTTCAAATACGCGCGTGGCCAGTTTATCGATGAAGTAGCGGTCGTGTGAAACGAACACCAACGTGCCGTTGAACTCCTGCAAGGCGGTGAGCAGCACGTCCTTGGCGCGCATGTCGAGGTGGTTTGTGGGCTCGTCGAGCAGCAGGAAATTCGATGGCTGCATTAGCATGCGGGCCAAAGCATAGCGGTTGCGCTCACCACCGGAGAGCACGCCGATCTGTTTGAAAACATCGTCTTCGGAAAAGAGGAAACAGCCCAGAATGCTGCGCAGTTCGGTGTTGGAGGCGCGCGGCGCGACGGTGGACAGGTCGTCGATCATGCGGGCTTGCGGATCGAGCTCCTTGTACTGGTCCTGGGCGAAATAATCGGGCTGCGCGTTGTGTCCCAGGGTGTACTCGCCGGCCGTGACCGGCTCGGCGCCGGCCAGGATCTTGATCATGGTCGATTTGCCGGCGCCGTTGACGCCCACCAGCGCCACGCGGTCGCCGCGCTCGATGTAGCAGTCGACGCCGGAGAAGACCGTGTGATCGCCGTAAGCTTTGGCAACGCCTTTCAATTCCGCCGCAATACGGCCGCTCGGTTTGGGTTGCGGAAATTTGAAGTGGATGGCTTTCTCTTGGGGCGGAATTTCGATGCGCTCGATTTTTTCGAGCTCCTTGATACGGCTTTGCACCTGCTTGGCTTTGGTGGCCTGGTAGCGGAAGCGGTTGATGAACGCTTCAAGTTGCTCAATGCGGTCGCGCTGATTCTGGTAAGCGGCCTGGAGCTGCGCGCGCCGCTCGGTTTTCTGCTCTTCGTAGCGCGTGAATCCGCCGGTATAAAAATGGATGCTCTTATTCCACAGCTCGGCGATTTTGCGCACCGTGACGTCAAGGAAATATCGGTCGTGGGAGACCAGCACGACGGCATTGGGGTAGTCGTGCAGATAATCTTCGAGCCAGTTGCGCGCTTCCAGGTCGAGGTGGTTGGTGGGCTCGTCGAGCAGCAGCAGGTTGGGTTTTTCGAGCAGCAGCTTGGCCAGCGCGATGCGCATCTGCCAGCCGCCGGAGAACTCTTCCGTGCGGCGCTTCCAATCGCGCTGCGGAAATCCCAGGCCGGAGAGCACCGAGCCCACCTGGGCTTCGACGGTGTAGCCATCGCGTGCGTGGAACTCGGCTTCGCACTGGTGGAAGCGGTCGGCAACCTGGGCGTATTCGGTGCTGGCGGGGTCCAGCTCGGCCATACGGTGAGTGAGCTGTTCCTGCTCGTCTTCGAGCGCGCGCAGGCCGGCGAAAACGGTCATGCATTCGGCGAAGACGGTGCGGCCGGAGAGCGACAGGCCGTCCTGCGGCAGGTAGCCGAGGGTGACTCCCTTTTGGGTGGTGACGGAGCCGGAGTCGAGGCCCTCGATGCCGGCGAGCACTTTCAGCAGCGACGATTTCCCGGTGCCGTTCGCGCCCACGAGGCCGGTGCGCTCGTTCGGCGTCACCAGCCAATTGAGATCTTCGAAGAGAATCTTGGGGCCGTAGCGCTTCCCCGCCCCGTTGAGTTGGATCATGGAGGACGAAATTCTATTTTAGCGTAGACTGTGGACCTGACTGCAAAGTGGAACATTGCACTCTCGCTCACCGCTGGATTGCTGGCCAGCCTTGTTTCTCACTGGGCATTTCCTGTGTCCGCACAGGCGCAGGTCCAAGCGCAAGGCTAGGGAGCGGGCATCCCTGCTCCGAAACAGCCCGTTCAGCCTGCACTACCTGCGCCAATTCTGCCTGGCACGCAGGCACGGGCCAAGGCTCGGCGGCCGAATGCGCCGGCGGTGATTGAAGTTCGGAGCTTTGCTCTCATCGCCGGCGACGGCTACGTGGCCGGGACTTTTTCAGTGGAAAGCGGCGGAAGGGGGCGAGCCTTCGATCAAGCTTACGGGTGCTGCCGGTAGGGAAGTATGGCGAATTCCGGAAAAGATGCACGCTGTTCCGCTTGCGAGCAAGTAGCACTCCGGGGCGCGGGGCCCGACGCACCGCAGCCCCAGAGCAAAGGCGGGGAGAAGCAAATGACTTCGATCGCCCGTCATGACGTGAGACGTGCGACCGGCGGCGTCCAGGTACAGGTGGCGCCAAGGGCGCAGCAATCAGCTATCGGCACCCCTGAGGGGCCTGCAGCGCGATCCATCGAGCCGCTGACTACGCCCATGCCGACGAAGAAGGCAGGCGAGCCAGCCTCGCCCCTAGCGGCTGACCCCCCCCCGGCCATCCGACAGCGCTGCGTGGGCGGGCTTTAGTTTAGCCGGCTTTAACGCCATAGCCGCATGCGGAGCATGCTCCGGAGCCGTTTCTCAAAACAAACCGTCTGTGAAGTGAAGCAGTCAGTGGAGAGCCCGGTCGCCGCGCGGGCCGAGGATTCTGAAACTCGCTGGAAGAATGATTTCACCACGGAGTCGCAGAGGCGCAGAGGAAAGCATAGGCGAGAAGGCCGCCACCAGGGTGGACCGGGCAGCGTCTTCCCCAGGTTTTGAGAGCACGGAGGTGGTGGAGCGCACAGAGAACCGGACCCGCGTGCCGGCAGTTTCTGGAGAGCTTTGCGCGGAGGCTGTTGGCTATTATTGAGCATCGCATAATACAGTCACGGCTCCGGCCGCGCGGCGCCTCGTAAAACAGGGCCGCCGCGAATTGTTTCGGTAACCGTAAATATGCGGGACTCAATAGCTACCTACCAGCTTTTGACTTTTGCGGCTCACGGCTCCGAAGTCGAGTGAATCCAGCCAACAGCTAACCGCCAACAGCCAGGAGCCGAAAGCTTTCCGCTTCTCACAACCAGTATTGGAACTGGTGGGTAGCGAGAACGTACGCGGAGAGTAACCCGTTCGTTACCGCATGCGCGACGATGCAATCGGTCAGATTGCGGGTGCGCACAATCCACCAGTTGTAAATAATTCCGCTGGCGAAGCCCACTTCCCAATATGGACCGTGCTCGGCGGCGAACATCAGAGCCACCAGCCAGAAGGCCGATGCCTGGTAGGCGCCGAGAGGAATCTTGCGGAAGTCGCTCGCGATGAGCCACCGCATCGCCCAGCCGCGCCAGAACAGTTCCTCCACCGGCGGCACCAGCGCGGCGCACGACGCGGTCCGCAGAGCCAGGAACCAGAAGTTGCGCCTCAGGACGATGGGGATGGTACTGGCGGCCACGCCCGTGATGGAATTCCGGAAGAGCCAGAAGTGGCGATAGCCGGGGCCGAATAAAACGTCGGGCGCGATCCACAGCGCGAAGACGGCGGCGCCGAGGGCGGCGCTCGCGAGCGGCCGCGTGGGGCGTGCCGCGAGCGGCACGCGGGAAAAGGCCAGGAGGACCGCGAGCGTGGCCACGACGCGGAGGGAATACATCCACGTGGCGGGCAGTCCCGTGGCTTTCTCGACGCCCATAAGCGCTATGAACGTCAGGAACGGAGCGATGTAAGGGACGGCGGGATGGCGCACGAAGCTCAGCTCTTGCGCGGACGCGCGTTGACTACCGGGATCAGCCAGGTGCGCTCTTCGGGCGGCTGCGAGCGCGCCGTGCGGGCGGCCAGCTCGCGATTGAGAGTGGCGATGAATTCCTGGATCTGCGACTGCATTTGCCCCATCTTCTCGCGCATGTTGAGAATAATATCGACGCCCGCCAGGTTCACGCCCAGATCGCGCGTGAGGTGCAGGATGACTTCCAGGCGTTCGACGTCTTCGGCGGTGTAGAGGCGCGTATTGCCCTCGCTGCGGGAAGGCTTGAGCAGACCCTCGCGCTCATATAAGCGCAGGGTCTGCGGGTGGACGCCGTACTGTTCGGCCACCGCCGAGATCATGAAAGCCGCTTTGGATTTGGCTCGTGCCATAAGGAACTCCGGTCAGATTTTGGACCACAAATCGGCGCGCGGGTCTTCGGGATGCAGCTTGGCCAATTCGCGCAGCAGCTCGCGGGTGCGTTCATCGCGCGGATCGGGCGCCGCGATGGCCACTTCCACAATCTGGTCGCCGCGCTGGTTGGTCCGCGAGTTGAGAACGCCCTTTTCGCGCAGACGGAACTTCTGGCCGTTGGTGGTGCCCTGCGGAATTTTGAGCAGAGTGCGGCCGTCGATGGTAGGCACCTCGATCTTGGCGCCCAGGGCCGCTTCCCACACCGCCACGGGAACCGTAATTTCGATGTTGTCGCCCTCGCGGCGGAAGAACGGGTGCTCTTCCACCTTGGTGGTGATGTAGAGATCTCCCGGGGGCGCGCCCATGGTGCCGGCATTGCCTTTGCCGGGAACACGCAGACGGGAGCCGTTTCGCGCGCCGGGTGGGATGCGCACTTCGACCGATTCGGTCTTGGTGACGCGGCCGTCGCCGCCGCAGGTGGGGCAGGCGTTGCGCAGCCGGCCGGCGCCGCCACAACGGGGACAGGTCAGGCTGAACTTCATGGCGCCGGCCATTTGGGTCACGTTGCCGCTGCCTTTGCATTGCGGACAGGTGACCTCGCCGGCGCCGGTCGATCCGGAGCCGTGGCAGGTGCCGCAGACTTCGTAGCGGGTGATGTTGAGACGGGCCTGCGTTCCTTTGATGGCCTGCCAGAAATCGATGTCCATCACGTATTCGAGGTCGCCGCCTTTTTCCGCCTCTACGTGAGATTCGGGAGCGCTGCCCTTGCCGCCGAAGAACTGCGAGAAGATATCGCGGAAACCGCCCGGGCCGGCGCTGCTTTCGGCACGCCGTCCACCGGCGCCGGCGCCGGACTGACCGGCGAAGTAGTCGGAAAAATCGAAGCCATTGAAGTCCATGCCGGGGTGCGGACCCTGGCTGCCGGGCCCGCCAGCATTCGCGCCTGCAAAGCCGCTATCGGAATAGAAGCCATACTGGTCGTACATGGCCCGCTTTTTGGGATCGCTCAGGACGTCGTAGGCCTCCTGCACGTTCTTGAAACGGTCTTCGGAAGACTTGTCCCCGGGGTTCAGGTCGGGGTGGTATTTGCGGGCCAGCTTGCGATAGGCTTTGCGGACATCGTCCGCGGAGGCCTTCTTGGGCACGCCTAACGTTTCGTAATACTCGTGCTTGGGAGGGGACATAAATTAATCGGGGCAGGGAATTGCCCTGCCCCGGAACTCACTGCTGCTTACTTCTTGCCCTTGTCGTCGACGTCGACGAATTCGGCGTCAACCACGTTATCTTTGCCCTTGTCGCCGCCACCGTTGCCGGACGATGGGCCGCCGTCGCCGGAGGGTGGCGCCTGGCCGCCGGGCTGCTGGGCGGTGGACTTGTACATGGCTTCGGCCAGCTTGTGGCTGGCGGTGGTGAGACGGTCGACGGCGCTATTGATCTTCGCGGGGTCGTTCTCCGTCATGGCTTTCTTGGTCTCCTCGAGCGCCGACTCGATCTCCTTGGCTTCCGCCTCGCCGACCTTGCTGCGATGCTCTTTCAGCGTCTTTTCGACGTTGTACACCATGGCATCGGCGCGGTTGCGGGCTTCGATAGTGTCGTGCTGCTTGCGATCGTCGGCGGCGTGCGCTTCGGCGTCCTTGGCCATCTTTTCCACCTCTTCCTTGGAAAGGCCGGAGGAGGAAGTGATGGTGATTTTCTGTTCGTTATTGGTGCCGCGATCCTTGGCGGTCACGTTGAGAATGCCGTTGGCATCGATATCGAAGGTGACTTCGATCTGCGGAATGCCGCGCGGGGCCGGCGGAATGTTGCCGAGCTGGAAAACGCCCAGCAAGCGGTTATCGCGCGCCATGGCGCGTTCGCCCTGCCCCACTTTGATCTCCACCGACGGCTGATTGTCCGAAGCCGTGGAGAAAGTTTCGCTCTTGCGCGTGGGGATGGTGGTATTGCGCTCGATCAGCTTGGTGAACACGCCGCCCATAGTCTCGATACCGAGCGAGAGCGGAGTGACGTCGAGCAGGAGCACGTCCTTGACTTCGCCGCCCAGCACGCCGCCTTGAACGGCCGCGCCCACGGCGACCACTTCGTCGGGGTTCACGCCCTTGTGCGGCTCGCGGCCGAACAGATCGCGCACCAACGCCTGAATGCGCGGCATGCGGGTCTGGCCGCCTACCAAAACCACTTCGTTAATCTGTTGCGGAGTCATATTGGCGTCGGCCAAAGCCTGCTTGCAGGGGCCCACGGATCGCTGGACGATGTCCTCCACCATCTGTTCGAAGCGGGCGCGCGTCAGCTTCATCTGCAAGTGCTTGGGGCCGCTCGCGTCGGCGGTGATGAAGGGTAGGTTGATTTCCACTTCGAGGAGGGTCGAAAGCTCCATTTTGGCCTTTTCGGCAGCTTCCTTGAGGCGCTGCAGGGCCATCTGGTCGCGCGAAAGATCGATGCCGTTCTCGCGCTTGAACTCGCTCACGATCCAGTCGATAATGCGCTGGTCGATGTTGTCGCCGCCCAGGTGGGTGTCGCCGTTGGTGGATTTGACTTCGACCACGCCCTCGCCGACCTCGAGGATAGAGATATCGAAGGTGCCGCCGCCGAAATCGTACACGGCGATGGTCTCGTTCTTCTTCTTATCGAGCCCGTAGGCCAGCGCAGCCGCGGTGGGCTCATTGATGATGCGCATGACTTCCAGGCCGGCGATTTTGCCGGCATCCTTGGTGGCCTGGCGCTGCGCGTCGTTGAAGTACGCCGGGACGGTGATGACCGCCTGCGTGACTTTTTCGCCCAGATAGGACTCGGCGGCTTCCTTGAGCTTGGTCAGGATCATGGCCGAGATTTCGGGCGGAGAATTCTTTTTGCCGCTGATGTCCACGCGGGCGTCGCCGTTGTCGCCGCGGATCACTTTATACGGCACCATTTTCATTTCTTCGCTGACTTCGTCGTAGCGCCGGCCCATGAAACGCTTGATGGAGAAAACGGTGTTCTCCGGGTTGGTGATGGCTTGGCGTTTGGCCACTTGGCCGACGAGCCGCTCCCCGCTCTTGGTGAATGCCACAACCGACGGGGTGGTGCGAGTGCCTTCCTGATTGGCTATGACCGTGGGCTGGCCGGCTTCCATCACGGCCACGCAGGAATTCGTGGTGCCCAGGTCGATACCGATGATCTTTCCCATTGCAAAACCTCCTCAAATTGAACCTTTTGAACCTTTATGCGTATGATGGCGTGCCGACCGGGATCGTACCGCCTCCGAACGCCGCCCTTCGCGGCGATTAGCACGACTCCATTATTAAACTTTAGTGTATCGTTGTCAAGTTTAGTTGAGGATGAGTGTGCGATACCGTGGGTTCGGAGACCCGGCGGGCGAGTCTCCGCCGGCCTTGGCCGGCGGCAGGCCTGCCTCGCCAAGGCCTTTCCCACCTATCGCTTAGACGCCGTGGATATACGCCTTCATGTGATGCAGTTCCTCGATGTGGCGCGCCAACTCGAAGTCCATCAGGTCACGCATAGAGAGGAATCCGACCACTTCGCCGGTGCGCGTAACCGGTAGGTGCCGGCAGCCATGCTGATGCATGGCTTCCATGGCCTGTTCCGGGCTGGCCGATTCGTCGATAGTAGTCACCTGGGTGCTCATCACATCGCGAACCGGCGTCTTCTCCGGATCGAGCCGCTGGAGCACCACGCGCAGCATGAGGTCGCGTTCGCTGAACACTCCCCGTAGTTGTCCGTGGTCCATGACCAGGATAGCGCCGACGTGGCAGTCGGCCATTTGCCGCGCCACCCCGGCTACAGTCTCGCTCTCCTGCACAGAAAAGAGAACGCGATTCCCAACGATATCCCGCACGTGCGCCATACGCACCCCTCAAGAAAAGTTAACGGCACTATATCACAAAGCGCGGCCGAATTCCTGTTCAATACCAGACACGTTCGGAGGGAGTCCCGAAAACGGAATCGGATACCACTGTGCTCCTTCACCTTCGATCCGGATAGCAGTCTTGGTGGCTCCCCTCCGCCGGTCACAGCCGTCAGGCGTTTGCCCCGCTGCAATTTCGCCTGTTCCTCGATGGATAGGTGCGGTTCCGCTGCCTCGTTGAACCATAATGAGACATGGCGGAGGGACTGCGATTCCAGTGCCAGCCCGGGTGTACGGCGTGTTGTGAACAGAAGGGCTTCGTCTACCTGACGGATGCCGATATCGCCCGCGTGGCGAAGTTCTTGGGGATGACGCCCACGGCATTCCAGCGCAAGTACGTCTATCGCACCAAGAACCGGCGGCGACTGCGAGTGCCGCGGGACTCGCAGTGCAGCTTCCTGCGGGACGGAGGCTGTTCCATTCATCCGGCGAAACCAACCCAATGCCGGATATTTCCTTTCTGGCCCGAATTGGTGGAAAGCCGGCAGGAGTGGAGAAAGACGGCCAGGTATTGCCCGGGAATGGGGAAAGGTCCGCTGATTCAGATCGAGGCAGCCAAGGCGCAGGCTGGCGAAATGCGGGCGGGCTATCCGGAGATGTACTGACCAAGCTTGTCCTGGATGTCCCGTTGGGACATGGAAGACAGAAGTCAGCTAGCCGCCGGTTTGCACCAGATTGAACAATCTGTGACTGAGGGCTTGGATCGGACGCGGTTCGGTGCAGATCCAGTTTGAATCCGACAGCTTCCAATCGGCGTTCATCGGCGTTTATCGGCGGCCCAATAAAGAATGTGCTGGCCTTGGGCAATACTCCCAACAAAGATCTATTAGCCGCCGATAAACGCCGATGAACGCCGATAGCTCAGGGTGCGACTCGTGTCTCGGCAGGGGTGCCGAGGCAGTTCCGTCCGACCACCGTCTCGTGAAGTCGAAGGTCAGAAGGTGGATCGGGAGGCCGAAGAAGTCCACGACAGCCGGGCCCCTTCGGGTCCGTGAAGCCAGGATGAACACAACGTCGGCCTCACTCAAGCCCGATCTACCTTCGGGCGATGGCAATCGGATCAGAAGTTGGAAACCAGCAATGATGACGGTGCGTGCGTAACTTTTCCCCTTTCCGCTGCAATATAGGTATGTGGAAGACGTGGACGCGGATCTGCTCGCGCGTGCAAAGCTCGGCGACGAAGCGGCCTTCCTCACGCTTTACCGGCGCCATCGCACGCCAGCGTTCCGCTTTGCCTACCGCTTGACGGCGTCATCGGCGGCGGCGGACGACATCGTACAGGAATGCTTCCTGGCGCTGCTGAGCCGCGCCGCGTTCGACTCGCGGCAAGGATCGCTGCGCACGTACCTTTTCGGAATCGTGCGGCATCTGGCGAGGAAACGATCGCGGCTGATGGATCGGGAGGCCGAAGAAGTGGACGACAGCCCGGCCGGGCTCGACCCGTTGCGGGACCTGATCGAGCGAGAGCGGGCCGGCATGGTGGAAAGCGCGGTGGCGGCGCTGCCGCTGTTGCAGAGAGAGGCGCTGATCCTGTTCGAGTACGAAGAGTTATCGATGGAGGAGATTGCCGCCATCACAGGCGCGGATGTGGGGGCGGTGAAAGCGCGGCTGTTTCGCGCCCGCGGGTCGCTGCGGCGGCGGTTGGCGCCGCTGCTTGCGCCGTGTCCGGAAGGGAGTTGTGGATGAGTGAGAACGATTCGTTGCGCGCTTTGTTGCGGGAATGGAAGGCGCCGGAGCCTTCGGAGGCGCTCGACGAGCGGGTGCGCGCGGGGTTCCGAACGGTGCGGGCTCCGTCGCCATGGGCTCGGTTCTGGAGAGCGCGGGTGAGTGTGCCGGTCCCCGTGCTGGCGGCGGTGGCGCTGCTGGTGGCGGTGGCGTACCTCGTGGAATTCCGTCCCACGCCGCCGGCGCCGCGCCAGCCCGGAGTGGTGACGCGGTTGGAGGCTACGGGGTTTCAGCCTGTTCCCAATGGTGTGGCGCTGGTGGAGGATGTGAAACAATGATCGGCAGGTTGCTGGCGGCGGGCGCGATGGCCGCGACAACCGCGATGGCGCAGGGCTATGTTACCCGCGCCTGGTTCCCGGATGGCGCCGAAGTCCAGTTGCGCACCGAAACTACCGGCGGAACGCAAACCGTGCCGGGCGGCGGCGGAGTCACCGGCGGGCACGTGTTCCGCATCTTGCAGGATAGCCATTACACCATCGTCTTCGCGTACGAGATGGAAGCCCACAAGGTGCGGGACTCCGGCGCGGTCGCCATCCGGATCAAGCCGTGGACCGAAGGCTCACGCCCGACCGTCTCCGCGGCGCGCGAATTTCCGTCGGTGAAGCCGGGACAGGAGGTCAAGATAGAGATCCTGACGAATCCGGCGACGGGCGAACAGGTCTACGATGTGTTCCGCCCGGGCGACGAGCCGAATCCCTATCCCGGGACTTGCAACGTCTCGGTCACGGCAATCCCCACCACCACCGGCGTGAAGCTGGTGGTGAACGGAAAGGCGGTCTGGCTGGTCAATCTTTGGAGCGCAGGCAAACCGGCACGGTTGTCTCTACCAGGCCACGGAGCTTACTACCTTTCTTGGGAGAATCGGCCCAAGTTCCGGCTGGCGGGCTACATGCAAGCGAACAGGCTGGTCTTCCTCGTAGATACCGAGTACGTGGAGATGACCTTCGATGGCAGCGTACCGACCCCTGCCGAGGGCGGGCCGGTTTGGATCTATCACGACCCTGGTTACGTTTCGAAGGGTGCCGCCGAATTCGAAGTGGCAGACCTGGAGGCATTGCATGCGAAGTAGGATCATTCCGATTTTGGTGGCCTTCGCGCTCCCGGCACTGGCGCAGGAGATCGACGGGCGTGTCCTGGAGGATACCTCCGGCGAGCCGCTGGTGAACGCGGAACTGCGGTTTCACAAGGCCGGCATGCACGAACTGGCAGCCGACCTCGAGACGGAACGCGACGGCCGGTTCCACGCCTCGGGAATCCCGGCCGGCGAATACACAGTCGACGTCTTGAAGCCCAACCACATCACGACTACGCTGACGCTGCGCGTGCCGGCGACCGGTCTGCTGGTGCGGTTGGTGCGATACGCGGTAATCGCAGGCACGGTGCGCGATACCGAGGGCAAACCTTTGCCGGGGCGGGTGACGCTTCCCACCGGCCGGACTTCGGGAAGTGCGCGCATCGCTGTTCTGGTGAGACAGCCGGGCATGGAAGAGCTGAAGGCCGTGCGGCAGGTGCCGCTCGGAGACGGCGGACGCGGCGAGCGCGGAGGCGCTCGCTCGGATATTCCCGGCGTTTTTACCATCGACGCAGTCTTCCCGGACGATTACGGGGTGCATGCCTTTTTCTACGCTCCCGGCATGTACGTCAAGGACGTGACTTTTTCGGGCCGCAGCGTGATGTACGAGCCGCTGCGCCCCGCGACTGCGATGGGCGGTGCGGGACTGCGTGTTGTGATGGCGCACGACGGCGCGACGCTGAACGTCCAGGTGAACGACAAGGACGGCAATCCCGCCGTAGATCTGCGCGTGCTGGTGATTCCCGGGGAAGTGCATTCCGAGGGCGAACTGGCCGCGCGGCTGGTCGAAGGGCAGACCAACCAGGCGGGGCAATACACCACTCAAACTCTGCCGCCGGGTAAGTACTACGTGGTGGCGACCGAGGAATCGGTCGATCCGACGCCGGAGAGCATCGATCGTCTGTGGAGATCGCGTAATCGATTCCAGGAAGTGGATCTGCCTCCCGCCGGCTCGGCGCAGGTGAAGCTGGAGCCGGGGAAGATAGAATGAAAGATTGCCGGAGACGATGCCGGTCCTACGTGTTCGGGACGGGTCAACAGGGGCAGGAACCCCTGGATGACGATGCGATCGAAACAGTGGTATACAAAAACCAGGAAGCATGCAAAGAGCTTCTCGAAAGTTTCCATCGAGCGCGAACGAGACGCCGAAATTCAGCAGTCCCGCAGCCAGAAGTCCAAGCGCGGCCCAACCAAGCTCGGACCATGGCACGTCGGGGCTCCACGCCAGCGAGCTCACGTCATAAGCCAGCGACGCGCCGGCCAGCGTAATATGGCGCACCTCCAGCGGAATCCCGGCGAACACGCTCACGAAGGGAACCAGGCCCAGCAACAGGCCCAGGCAGAGGTAGCCACGCCGCTCAACTCAAATGACGTTGCACCCCGTGTGCCAGGCGCTGGGCCATGCGAGCGCCAACCGACCGCTGAAGTCCGCGGCTTTGCGCCATGGCTTCCGGCAGGCGGTTGACCACCATTCATTTGGCCGTCCATCCGGCAACCAGGCTGGAGAGCCACAGGAAGCATCCGGTGAGCGCGGCAAACGGAATCGTCAGGGATCTCGACGGGTGCATGGATTCCACACCGTGCAGCGCGGCTGCATGAGCCAAAAAAGAATGACCGGTCCGCCAGCGAATATACATGTCGATGAGCGCGGCGGCCGGAATGGCGCCCAGCAGGTTTCCCACGGCAACGCCAGCGCCTGCAAAGGCTCCGGAGAAACGTTCTGCATCTACCGATTCTCTCGCAAACCGCCAGTTTTCTTGGGAACCTTCACTCACCAAGTGCGTCTTCTCTACAAATGAGCATTTTTCTCTCTGACCTGACCTACGCCCTTCGAACCTTGCGGTCGAATACCGGATTCACCGCAGTTGCCGTGGCTGCCCTGGCCCTGGGAATCGGCGCCAATACCGCCATCTTTACCGTTGTCGACGGCGTCATGCTCGCTCCCCTGCCCTACCCGCAGGCCGACCGGCTGGTCCGCCTCGGACGCAAATACCCCGCGGGCAACGGCTACTCCAATTCCATCCCCAAATACATGGTTTGGCGCCAGAACGACGTGTTCGAGTCCATGACGCTCTACGAGCAGGGCGGTATCGGGATGAACCTGGGCGCGGGCGACCACCCGGAGCAAGCCAAGGCCAGTCACGTCTCCAAGGATTACTTCCGCGTCTTCGGTGTATCGCCGGCCATCGGCCGCACTTTCAGCGACGCCGAAGATTTGCCTCACGGTGCGGCAGCCGCGGTGCTCAGCGATCGCCTCTGGAGGAATCGCCTGGGCGCCGACCCGCAGATCATCGGACGCAACATCCTGCTCAATAACCAGCCGTACATCGTGGCCGGCATCATGCCCAAGGGCTTCGAGTCAAATCCGCCTATCGATGTCTGGCTGCCGTTGCAGGCCGACCCTGCCAGCACCAATCAAGGCCACTATCTGGCCGCCGCCGCGCGGCTCAAGCCGGATGTATCCATCGAACAGGCGCGCGGCGCTATGAAAGTGTTGGGCGAGAGGTTTCGCGCTCTCAACGCCAAGTGGATGGATCCGAATGAGAGCGTCGCCGTCGTCCCCATGAAAGAGTCCATGGTGGAAAATGTTCGGCTGGCTCTGCTGATTCTGCTGGGCGCGGTGGGGTTCGTGCTGCTCATCGCCTGCGCCAACGTGGCCAACCTGCTGCTGGCGCGCGCGGCTGTCCGGCAGAAAGAGTTGGCCGTTCGCGCCGCTATCGGGGCCAGCCGCTGGCGCATGGTGCGGCAGCTTCTTACGGAGAGCGTGATTCTGGCGGGCGCGGGCGCCGTGCTGGGCTTCGCCATCGGCGCGGCGGGCGTTCGCGCGCTTCTCATGGTGGCGCCCGGCAACATTCCGCGGCTCACCGAAACGGAGGGCCTGAATCAAGCGCTTCCCTTGCTCGATTGGCGCGTGGCCGCGTTCACTATCGGGATCGCCGCCCTCACCAGCATTCTCTTCGGCCTTTTTCCGGCGCTTTCTTTCTCCAATCCCGACCTGGCATCCACGCTCAAAGAAGGCGGGCGGACCGGCGGCGGCACGCTCGGCCGGCGTTCGCGCTCGTTCCTGGTGATTACGGAAGTGGCCCTGGCGCTGGTTCTGGTAACGGGCGCCACGCTGCTTATCAGGACTTTCAGCGGGCTGCGCTCGGTGAATCCGGGGCTCAATCCGCACAACGTTCTGGTGCTCGAAACCTCCCTCGCCGGTGGCTCGTACGACACCACGGCGAAGGTGGACCAATTCGCGCGTCAAGTGGCGCCGCGCCTGGAGGCACTGCCCAGTGTGCAATCGGCCGCTTCCGCCATCATGCTGCCGCTCAATGGCAACGACGTCGATCTGCCCTTCAACATCGCCGGCCGTCCGGCTCCCAAGGGTGGATACGATGGCGACGAGCAATGGCGCTCAGTCTCGGCGCATTATTTCCAGGCGTTGCAGATCCCTCTGCTGCGCGGCCGCGTTTTCACCGAATCCGATTCCGGCGGCGCACCGCCGGTGGTGGTCATCAACCAAGCTATGGCCAAGAAATACTGGAAGGACCAGGATCCCGTGGGCCAGGTGATCGTCATCGGCAAGGGGCTTGGACCGCAGTTCGACGATCCGCCACGGCAGGTGGTAGGCATCGTCGGTACCGTGCGCGAAACCGGCCTGGATGCGGTCGACGAAGGTGTCATGTACATCCCGCAGGGCCAGGTTCCCGAAGGCATCACCAAGCTTGCCAACGGCCTCATTCCGCTCTCTTGGGCGGTCAGGACCGCTGGCGATCCGCTGGCCCTCCGCGCTGCGGCGGAGCGCGAAATCCGCGCGGTGGACGGGATGATGACCACATCGCACGTGCGCACCATGGACCAGATGGTGGCCGAATCGCTCTCGCGCCAGAATTTCAATGCCCTGCTGCTCACCATCTTCGCGGCCATCGCGCTGCTGTTGGCCGCTATCGGGATTTACGGCCTCATGTCCTATTCGGTGGAGCAGCGCATGCAGGAAATCGGCATTCGTGTGGCCCTCGGTGCGACGCGCGGCGACGTGCTCCGGCTCATGGTGCTGCAAGGGATGAAACTGGCCGCCATCGGGATTGTGCTGGGTCTGGCGGCAGCCTACGGGGCCACGCGCCTGCTGGCATCGCTGCTATTCGGCGTCAAGGCTAACGACCCATACACGTTCGCCGCGGTCGCGGTAATGGTGTCGATTGTAGCAGCGATTGCTTCCATGGTTCCCGCGCGGCGGGCGGCTGGAATCGCGCCGTCGGTCGCGCTGCGGCATCAGTAGGCCGCAGGGCCAGACTGCCGGCCCCACTTTCGGCAGCGCCGTCTGTTACATTCATCGGCAGAGGCCCCACTAATGAAGTCTGCAATCATCGTCCGCCTGAACGCGATCGGCCTTCTGGCGGCGGCCACCCTTGCGGCGCAGTCCAGCACGGTCAATGTACAGGTTCTCAATCAAATCGACAAGTCGGTTGGCGTGAGCGGCCGCCTGGAGGTCGCGATGTCCACCTCCTTCCAACTGGCCAGTTGGTCCTATACATATTTCCAAACCACGCCGGCCGCGCCGGCCAATCTGACGGCTCTCGACCCGTTTCACACGCGCGTTCAGGTCACTGCGAGTGGCGAGCCGTTGACGGCTCCCGATACCTGGGATTTCACGACGCTCAATACCATGCTCTCCCCCATCCAGGCCACCGGCGACCACAGTCCCGAATTACAGCTCGGCTGGGCGCCGGCCTTCCTGAGCCAAGGAAATGGCGACATTCTGCTGGCCAACATCCCGGCTTTCGCCCAAATGGCCGCCAACATGGTGAGCTATTACAACACCGGCGGCTTCACGGATGCCGGCACCTTCTATCAAAGCCCCACGCCCTATCCCGTGACTTGGTGGGGCATCTTCAACGAACCGGATATCAATGCTCTTACGGCATCGGAATATGTGACGCTTTACAACACCGTGGTCCCCGCCATGGCGGCCGTAGATCCCAACATCAAGTTTGTGGCCCTGGAACTGGCGGGCGCACCCGAAGTGTACCTACCCGTCTTCGCGGCCGGCGACACCGCGCGCGTGGACGTCGTGGCCAAGCACTTCTATTCCACCTGCAATCAAAAGGACGACGACCAGACTCTGTTCGAGACGATTCCCAGCTTCGCCAGCCAAGTACAGATGATGTATCAGGAAATGGCCCTCTATCCACTGGTGGCGAACGCGCCCGTTTGGATCACCGAAAACAATGTCAACGCCGATTACTCCAACAATGGAATCAGCAACTGCAATCCGCCCAACAAATTTGTGACCGATCTGCGAGGCAGCAGCCCCTTCTTCGGCGCGTGGCGCTCCCTGGTATTCGAGCAACTGGGCGAGGCGGGCGCGCAGGCGCTGTATCACTGGGCCTTCGGCACCGACCCGCAGTATGGCGAAACGGACGGAAACGGAAATCCACAGTTCAGCTATTGGGTGGATTACTACCTGTCTCACTGGCTGCCTTCGCCTCCCGGCCAGGATATTCTGCAAACCACTGTATCGGGCTGCTGCACCACAGTCAGTCTGAAGAACGTGTGGCAAGGCGGCGGGCTGGTATACGATACCCAGACTCTGGCCGCGCGCAATGTGGACGGTTCGGTAGTGGTGCTGATGTCCAATTACGCGCTCAATGGCTCGACTGACAATAACGGCACCGGCATCTCGCGCACATTCGCGTTGGATCTCTCGGCGCTGGGTTCCTTTTCGTCGGCTAGCCTGGTGACGCTGGACGCCGCCACTCCAGCCACCGGTCCCGTGCCGCAATCGCTCACTCCCGCGGCCCAGATGCAGGTGACCCTGCCGGGTTATGGCGCAGCTCTTTTGCGCCTGTCGAACGCGCAACCGGTGCTGACCGCCGCAGGCGTGGTTAATGCCGCGAGCGCGACCGCGGGCCCGGTGGCTCCCGGAGAGATAGTGTCGCTGTATGGTTCCGCTCTCGGCCCGGCCGCGGGCGCGAATCTGCAGTTCACCAATCCGGTGCTGGTATCCAACGCTCTTGAGGGCGTCCATGTACTGTTCGATGGCGTGCCTGCGCCGATCACCTATGCCGGCGCCGGACAAGTGAATGCCGTGGTGCCGTACGAGGTCGCCGGAAAGTCCGCCACGCAGTTGCAAGTGGAGTATCTGGGTGCGGTCTCGGCTCCGATTTCGTTGCCGGTAACGACTGTGTCGCCGGGCCTTTTCACGGCCGCCGCATCGGGCGCGGGACAAGCCGCGATTCTGAATACCGACTTTACTGTGAACAGCGCGACGAATCCCGCCGCGCGCGGCGCGTACGTGTCGATCTATGGCACGGGCATCGGCGTGACCACCCCTGCCGGCACGGATGGCTTGCTGGCGGAGGCGCCCTACGGGCAAGTGCCTTCGAATGTCCCCGTCACAGTAACCATGGGGGGCATTGCGTGCCAGACGAATTACGTGGGCGCGGCCCCCGGGCTAATCACCGGAGCTCTGCAGATTAACGCGCAAGTGCCGGCCGGAGTGACGCCCGGTCCCAACGTGCCGCTGGTAGTAACCATCGGCGGGGTAAGTTCGCAGCCGGGAGTTACCCTGGCAGTTAAGTAGTCCATCAACAGCATCGCGAGGCAAGGTGGGGCGGGCTTCAGCCTGGGCTTCAGCCCGCCTACTTTGCCAACAAGTTCGGCAGAAGAATACCAATGGTCGGCTACCTGTAGGCCGGACGTGCTGAAGCTCGATGCAGGCTAAGCTAAGAGCCTGGCTAAAAGCCCGCCCCACGATGCACCTTGTGATCGGCGCCCTCGTCGAGTATATTCCTGGTAGCGAGGTACTATGCAGCTTCCCCGTAGCTTTTTCCTGATTGTCCCCTTTCTTGTCACTTCCTCGGCGTTCGCGCAACTTCCCAGAATCGCATTTTCCGGAGGGTTTGGCGGAACTCGCGACGGCGGTTTTCAAGGAAACGCAACGTTCGACTTCCCGGGACGGCCGATCGAATCCATGGCGAATGCGCCTTATTCGGGTGAGCCGAAGGATGAGACCGTTCGGACGCTGGCGGACGGAACCCACATTACCAATTTCATGCCCGGCCGAGGCGAGAAGGTCTGGCGGGATTCACAGGGCCGTGTTCGCATAGAAGAGTCCATGGGCGGTGGGATGGACAACAAATTCCCGACGATAGTTCAGATTGAGGATCCAGTGGCCGGCTACATCTACGTCATGGACGACATCAATAAGGTCGCACACAGGGTGAAAGCGCCGGCGGCGCCAGCGCGCAGCATGGAGCCACGCCCGATGCGGGCGGCGCCCGCTGAGGGCGGCGGGGGCGGGGGTGGCGTAGGTTGGGGAATCGGGGGCGGCATTACGGGACTCCCGCCCGCCGCGGCAGCCGCCAGTGCGAGGCCTCGGCCCCGCACTGCGGGAACGGAAGACCTGGGAACGCAGATGATCGACGGGGTGTCGGTGCATGGAACGCGGACAACTACGGTAATCCCCACGGGTACCGTGGGCAACGACGGCCCGATAACCACCACCCGCGATGTCTGGTTTTCCCCGGAACTGAATCTGGTGATCCGAACCGTCACGACCGATCCCCGCTCCGGAACTCAGACCAGCGGGATCGGCAATCTGAGCCGGGACGAGCCCGATCCAACCTTATTCACGGTTCCGGCCGACTACATCATCGTGGACGAAACCGGCGACTTCACCATCAAACGGGGCGAAAAGTAGGAACGCTCGCTGTGGCCGTTATCTCGGCGGGTCGGTCGAAAAACGGCTCCAGTAGAACGCTGGCGGCCCCAGACCGTCCCCATTGTTTGATATGCTCTATCATCAAACGCTTATGTCCAGAAAAACACTTTTCACTGCAATGCTGCTTCTGCTCGTATCCGCGCTGCTCGTCGCCCAGCAGCCCGTCGAGCGGATCGACCTGAATGTAATTCACAAGCTCAAGACCGCCGAACTTGGCACAGGCGGCGGTTTCGGCGGAGGCGGCGGTGGTGGCCGCGGCGGCCGAGGCGCGGCCCCCGTCATGGAGACGCTGTTCAACCTCACCGACCACTACGGCCCACGCCTCACCAACTCACCCCAATTCCGGGCCGCCGGAGAATGGGCCGTGGGACAGCTCAAGGAATGGGGTTTGAGCAACGTTCATCTGGAAAAGTGGTCCACCGTGCCGCCGCCTCCGGCTCCCGGTGAAAACGCCGGAGGCCGCGGCGGAAACCGCGCGCCCATCCCCAGTTGGGAGACCACCGAATATGAAGGCGCCATGGTATCGCCCACCTACATGCCGATAATCGGTTACCCGCAGGCGTGGAGCGGCAGCACCGATGGCAAAATAACCGCCGATGCAATCGAAGTCGCCAACCCCACCACCATGGCCGACATGGATAAACTGCACGGAACCCTGAAGGGCAAGATTGTCCTGTTGGGCACCGGTCCGGTGGACCTGGCGTTCCCCGATACGCCTCTCGGCACGCGGTACACCGATGCGGAACTGGCAGCCCTCATTCCCGAACCGCTGCCCACGGGCGGCGCCGTTGCGGGCCGCGGGGGGCGAGGCGGACGGGGCGGCGCGGGCGGACCGCAGCTCTCGCCGGAAGAGCAGCGCGCGTTGCAGGCGCGGCTGGCCACTTTCTGGAAAGATGAAGGCGCCCTGCTGACCATAGCGACCACGGGTACCACTCGCGGATCGAGCGGCGTGGTAGCCACCAGCAACGGCTCGCCGCGCAATGGCGATCCCACCAAGAACATCCCCTCAATCGCCGTCACGGCGGAGAATTTCAACCGCGTCGCGCGCCTGCTGGAACACAACGTTCCGGTGAAGCTTTCCTTCAATATCCAGACCAAATTCGACCTGGCCCAGACCGATTCGTTCAACGTGATCGCCGAAATTCCCGGCGCCACCAAACCGAACGAGCTGGTGATGGTGGGCGGCCACTTCGATTCCTGGCACATGGGCACCGGCGCCACCGACAACGGCGCGGGCGCCACGCTGGCCATGGAAGTAATGCGCATCCTCAAGGCGGCCAACCTGAAGATGGACCGTACGGTCCGCATGGGCCTGTGGGGCGGCGAGGAAGAAGGGCTCCTGGGTTCGGCGGCTTACGTGAAGGAACACTTTGCCGACCCGGCCATCATGAAGACCACCGCCGAACACGATGGTTTCGCGGGTTACTTCAACATCGACAACGGCACCGGAAAAATCCGAGGCATTTATCTGCAGGGCAACGAGATGGTGCGGCCGATTTTCGAGCAATGGTTCGCCGCCATCAAGGACCTGACCCCGGGCGTCATCACCATTCGCAATACCGGGGGTACCGATCACCAGTCGTTTGACGCCGTGGGACTGCCCGGGTTCCAATTCATTCAGGATCCGATGGACTACGAGACCCGTACGCACCACACCAACATGGACACCTACGAACGCGTCCAGCAAGGCGACATGGAGCAGATGGCGATTATCGAAGCCTTCTTCGTGTACCAGGCAGCTACGCGGCCGGATAAGTTGCCGCGCAAAGACCTGCCGGAGCCGCGCGGTAATGGCGGCGGGCGGGGCGGAAGAGGCCGCGGCGGTAATTAAACTACCGGTCAGCGATCGGTGCGGCGGGCCCGATCGCTGACCCACTGCATGTTATGCCCGTCTTTCTGCCCGGGCCCGGTCCATGTATTTCCTGGTCTGCAGATCCAGGCGGATCAGGTCGCCGGTCTTGACGAACTGCGGGACCATCACTTCGACTCCGTTGGGAAGCCGGGCAGGCTTGAATGCGCTGTCCGCCTGCTGATGCGTGGGCGGAGCCGTGTCCGCGATCTTGACCTCGAGGACCTCCGGAAATAGCACCCCAACCGGCCTTCCCTCCACAAATTCGATTCCCAGCTTCATGCCGGGCTCCAGGAACGACGCCCGTTCTCCCACGATCTGGTTTTCGATCTCGGTTTGTTCATAGGTCTGCGGATCCATGAAACAACAATGGTTGGCATCGGCGAACAGGAACTCCAGGGGCCGTCTCTCGACGGAGAGTTCATCGAGCTTAATTTCCGAGCGGAAACTGTGCTCCCAAAAGGTCCCGGTGTCCAGATTCTGGAGACGTGCGTGCGCCACTCCTCCCATTTTTCCCTGTCCGGGATGATAGTCCGCGGAGATCACCTTGTAGGGCTGTCCCTGGAACCGGATAGCGGTTCCGGGACGCAGTTGCGAGGCCGTAATCATTGGCCACCTCCTGCCGTTTGCGGCGGGGATTGCTGAATTCCGACCTCCAGTTTACACCCCGGCAGGCCAGGCAGTTTCGGCCTCGGTTGCCAGGGGTTATACTTCTGGTGGAACTTACGCCGGTCATCCCGATATGGTAAGAAGTCTTCTCAGCAAACCGCTTCGGCTGCTTTCACTCGCCGCCCTCGTCGCGGGCGGAGTGGGAGCGCAGCCCCAGGCCTCGCCGGCCGCCGCCGGCTTCACCCCCGTGGATCCCCTCGAGCAAATCAAGATCACGGGCCGGGGCGTCAATATCCTCGGCTACGATCCCCTCTGGCGCGACTTCCGGACAGCGCGTTTCAAGGAGCGCCATTTCCAGCGCATCCACGAAGGCGGATTTCAGACGGTCCGGATCAACCTGCAAGCGTTCGGGCATATGAACGATGCCAACCAGCTCGACGCTTCGTGGTTCAAGAACCTCGATTGGGCCGTGAAGAACGCTCTCGCCAACCACATTCAGGTCATCCTGGACGAGCACGACTACGGCGCTTGTGGAACCAACGGCGCCGGCTGCAAACCGAAGCTGCTGGCATTCTGGGAACAGGTGGCGGAGCATTACAAGGACGCGCCGAATGGCGTACTGTTCGAAATATTGAACGAGCCCAACGGTCAGCTCACGCCTGAGGTGTGGAACGGCCTACTGAAGGAAGCGCTGGCCATTATTCGGAAGACCAATCCGCGGCGCAATGTCGTCATCGGTCCGGCATCGTGGAATAATATCCACTACCTTGACCAGCTCCAGTTGCCGGTGGACGACCGCAACATCATCGCCACCGTGCATTACTATCTCCCCATGGAATTCACCCACCAGGGAGCGAGTTGGAACCGGGCAACCGCCAATCTCTCGGGCGTGAAGTGGGGCACGGACGATGAGAAACGCAGGGTGGAGCAAGACTTCGCCGGCGTCCAGCAATGGTCGAACCGCGAGAGGCGCCCCATTCTGCTGGGCGAGTTCGGGGCCTACGACAAGGGCGACATCGACTCTCGGGTTCGGTACATTTCCTTCGTCGCGCGCACCGCCGAGAGTTTCGGCTGGGCGTGGACATACTGGCAGTTCGACTCCGATTTCATAGTTTGGGACATGGCCAAGGATGACTGGGTGCAGCCTATCTGGAAGGCGCTCGTGCCGGGAAGCTGACTGGTTTCTGTCGCGAAACTGCCGTTCGGCGGCGGAGCGACCCCTCCCTCACGGTCGGGGCTCCGATGGCGTCATTGATAATACGAGACTTCCGATCAGAGCCGCGACCGTTAGGGAGCGGCCTTACGCGCAGAGACCGAGTTTTGCGACAGAAACTAACTAGCCAAGGGCTGCGGTAGAGTAGGGCACAGGCGCGTTGCGCTGTCGCACGTTTCCTGCGCCCCCTCATCGAACGGGACGTGCGGATTTCCCGCATCCAGCTCTCCGACCACCTTCTTCCGGCGGCGTGCGCCGCAAGCCAGGCAGATGGCTCACTCTCCCTACCATTTGATACAGCCGACACCGTTTGTACAGGAACTGAT
>Ga0326728_10004698_pt1 | contig 39869 bp, 24 predicted proteins | sample MB3enrmetagenome_FD_207602 | JGI IMG/M metagenome (GOLD analysis project Ga0326728, IMG submission 207602) | Lab enriched peat soil microbial communities from McLean, Ithaca, NY, United States - MB31MN | ecosystem: Environmental > Terrestrial > Soil > Wetlands > Peat | place: USA: New York... | reverse complement strand
ACGGGGTTCGGGGGAACCGCGAGCGCGGGCATGCACCCGGTGTTCGCCCAACTCCCCGACTACGACCCCGAAACCGACCAGTACAACACCGCCAACCGCCACTACTCACCGAGCGGTCGCTGGCTCACCCCCGACCCTGGGGGATTGAAAGCCGTCCACCCCGCCGACCCGCAGACATGGAACATGTACGCGTACGTCCGCAATAACCCCACCACACTCACCGACCCGAGCGGTCTTGACTGGTTCTGGGTCGACAAAAAGTGGCAGTGGCAAAAGGGGCACAAGTTTGTTGATGCAGACACCGGAGAGGTCCTGAGCACGAAGGGATACCGCTACCTTCTCCAGTTTGAGAAAACCCGAACAGATAAGGGCACCACCTTTGGCAATCTCACACTCCTTGACCAGAAAACCCCCATTGCTTCTTCCACTGGCTTCTCGGGGGGCGCTGAGCCCGGTCGTAACGGGCTGGCAAATGGTGGGTACATGATCCGCCTGGACCTCCCGATAACGACCGCTGGTCCGAACGATGTGAAGCTATTAAGCGGAGGAACCCGTGGTTACCTGACTCACGACAATGCATGGGGAGTCCAAAACATCCCGTCGAATATCCTCGGGTTCAATTTCCAGGGACTTTGGGGCACGAGAAGAGCAGCGTTAAACCAGATGCCCGGTGAAACAGGAGAAGATTTCCAGTGGAACTTCTTGCACGGACGGACGAACCTGGGCGACGAAACGCACAATTGTATCTGTGACCGTTCTGAGAAGATGATGGACGAAATCCTGACATTGGGGCCGAACCAACTTCCCGGGGACGTAAAGTGAACGCCACTCATGGAGGGATGCCAAGATGTTGGTGTTCTTAACTGCTTGCTTACTTTTCTTCACGCCCAGCGCCTCGCCACGCGAGCCCGATATTCGCTGGGTATACGTGAGTAGCGGCCTGGTTTGGGAGGCGCCTCCCAAGGATCCTGAATTGCCGAAATACGAATACACTTACGCCTCTCTGGCGGTGTTTTATCCCTCGGGGGAGTTCCGTGAAGGGTCGTTCGCGCTCGGACGCTACGGGGAGAGGGGTGTGATGTTTATCATAATGGGGGAGGGATTCGCAATCGTCAGGGGGAAGTGGACCCGCAATTCTGACGGCTCAATCACCGTTGAAAGCCGAGTAGTTTATGAAGATAAAGTTCTCATCATTCCCGAGGGACCCATACCCGGTCCCCTCACAAAGGAGCGTTGGGAGCTCCACGGCAGTCGCCCGGGCCGGCTCGCGGCCGTGCTAAGATCGCCACACCAAGAATATGTCCCACTCCGGAGCCTTAGCGACCTCAAGAGGCTTGGCGAACTCCTGGAGATTTCTCCAAAATCAAAGGAAACGGGGGCAGAGGAAACGGGGGCTGGCACAGGGTGCAGCCCTGAGGGGGTAGCCCGGAGGTTGGGTAGCGAGGACGTGCGCGCCTCTCAGCGCTCGTCCGCGGCTCTGGGCCGGACCGCGAATGCCGCTTCGCCGAGCCCTGGGCCGAGGATTATCATCGCGCCCCTGTCGCCGCTCTGGACACGCCCGGCGTTCACGGGTTGATGAAGGCCAAACGACGAAACGCCGCGGAGTAGGTGGTCCGAGGAGGAGTGCGGGGAGGCGCACACCTCCACGCCGGCTCCGGAGAGACGCACACCTCGCTTCCGGCTGCGCTACATCGCTCGTGGCGAGTGGCGTCTCTCACTTCAGGGGCGTGGCCGCACCGATAGCTGAGGCATATGCGAAAGGAGACTATGCGCAACAAGACTAACCTTTGCGCCCTGGGATTATTAGCCAGCATCATTCTTCTTCAACATGTGCCGGCAGACGTGGCAACACCGATCACGGTCGACACTCAGAACCTTCGGGTCACCGTTGACGCCACCGCCTGTCGCTGGTCGGCGGAAGTCAAAGGGACGCCGATGCGGCTGAACGATATCCACTTTCTCCCTGGTGACGACCCTTCCGGTTGGAAGGTGGCTTCTTCCGTCAACGATAACGACTCCAATGACCTTGGGTCGTTCGCCACCGTGACGTTGCGCGGAGAGAAGCCCGGACAACTCGATTTCGAGTATCAGATCTCCGCGAGCAAAACCGGGAACGACATTCTTGTGAGCCTGGGCCGATCCAACAACACCGGAAAGGCCGTGGACATCGACGACATGGATTACTTTGTGTCGAGTGATGCGCGGTTGGGAGGCACCACCGACAAGTGGATCGCGCTGGGAACCCAGTCCCGCCCTCGCGACTATTACGAACTTTGGGCGGTGAGCACTTTGATCCAACCCCGGACCTACGCCGTGAACCATGTGGTAAGAGACAGTGCGACGGGCAACAGCCTGTTGATGGGACATGTGACCGTCCGGAAGGGAGCGTCAAGGTTCGAGGTAGCGTCGGGCTGGAGGGGGAAGATTCCGGACCGCATGCAGGTTCGGGGATACTGCAGCTATAAGGTCACCATGCCTCCGGGAAAGAGCTTCGCCGGAGAAAAGTTGCTGATCGATTTCAATCAGGATGCGCTGCGGGCGATGGAACACCAGGCGGACTTGATTGCGATCGCGCATGACGTGCGTCTCAAACAGCGGCGGCCGATCAATTTCGACGACCGGGAATGGGTCGCGAGCGACTACAGCCGTTTCCACGAATGGATGTCCGGCGGGAACACCGCCCGTGCGAGGAAGTTTTTCGAGGATAATGGCCTCGTCGATTTCTATTGGGGGCTGGGAGGATCCGGCCGGGGGGGAAGTTTTGGAATATATGGTATGGGGGGAAGTACGCTGGGGGTCCCCTCCCGGATCAAATTTCCGGCCGAATGTTTTCTTCCCATACGCGCGGGCATTTACGGCGCGGAGAGGGTCATCGATTTCTCCAATCCTCTCACCGTCAAGCTCGAGCGCGAGCGTGTGGACCGTTGGGTGACCGGTCAGGAGAATAACACCGGGCGAACGGAGATGGATTATGCGGATTATTGGGACCAGTGGCCCGGCCAGTACGATCCTTTTATGAGCCCCATTGAGACCTATCGCGCGGCCGGCGCCCCGTGGCGCGAGGCGGTGGACCAAAAGGCCCCGCGCATGGTCATCCGCTCCAACATGCAGCCCCTTGATTATTCCTATGGAATTGTCGACATCTGCCGGATTTCAGAGGATGCCGATCGCGGTTATGAGTGGGCGCCCTCGCCCCTGACGCAAACGAAGTTTACGGGGCAATTCACCGAAACGGTGCTCGGCTCCGCGAACCGGTTCTTTTACAACGGCCGGGTGTTCTGGAACGACGCGGACGGGTTCCATATCTACAAGTACAATGCCTCCGAGGGAAAAGAGTTCAGTGCACAAGAGGCCAAGGTCGATGCGAATTTTCACGCCATCGCCGGGAACACGCTTTTCGTATCGGAAGCCTTCGATGTGCCCTATCCTGCCGACCGGATCGAGCTGCTGAAACGGATCAGCCCGCCGACTATGGACGTTGCCTATCCCGTGGACTTATTCGTCGCCAAGCCGGCGCATGTTTGGAATATGCCGGTCGAGCGCCCATTTGGAAAGTGGTCCGTTCTGGCGGTTTTCAATTATACCGGCAGCCCCGAACATAAGTTCACCACCACCTTGGATGCGGCCAAGGATCTCCGCCTCGACCCGCACAAGGAGTACATCGTCTACGAATTCTGGACCCGGCAACTCATCGGGACTTTCCAGGGGAAGTTCGTCACGCGTCCGCTCGGTCCCTATGACTGCGACATCTACAGCATCGTCGAGAAGCTCAACCAGCCCGTGCTGATTTCTACCAGCAGGCATATCCGGCAAATGGCGTTTGACATCAAGGACCTCGCCTACGACGGCCAGCAGCGGGTGCTGCGGGGCGTCTCCCGCGCCGTGGCCGGCGATCCGTATCAATTGCGCATTTACGTTCCGGAGGGTTTCAACGCCAAGCGTGTGGAGTTGACCGACGGTCTTGCCGCCACCATGAAGACGGACGGGAATCTGCTCACCGTGGACTACGTGTCTACAACCGGCAAGGATGTAGCGTGGCAGGTCTTCTTCTGAGGCAACCCATGTGCCGCGTCATCGAAACGGGAGAAATGGGGTCAAGCAGGAGAAACGGCGTCACCCCCTGACAGCATTTCCCCCCGCTGGAAACCCTCGAGGGGTGTATAGTGTGGGGCTGTCGGGATCTGGAATGGAGATTCGGGCGGAAATTCCGGCAAATTGTTAGTGCGCCGTATGGGAGCTTGGCGGCTGGCGTTCAAGCCCGAAAGGGAGGTTTGGATGGAAGACGGGAGCACGTTCACACGGCGAGAGGCACTCCAGGGAATGGTGGGCGCGGCGATGGCGGCGATAATGCCGGCCGGCGCCGGAGCGGAAGGTTTAGACGGGCAGACGGCCAAGCCGCTGCCGATGGGTGTACCGGGGAGTTCCGGGCACAGCCGGCCGTTCAATGAAAACTGGCGTTTCTTTCCTGGCGATGCCTCGGGAGCAGACGCGGCGGAGTTCGATGACTCGGGATGGCGCAGGCTGGATGTTCCCCACGACTGGAGCATCGAGGACCGTTCGGGGGGGACGAATGAGGCGACGGAAGCCATCTGGGCGTCCGCATCCGATCCTCTGCGCACCGGCCCCTTCGATATGTACAAGAGCGCGGGTGAGGGCGCGACCGGATGGACCGTGGGAGGCGTGGGCTGGTATCGCAAGACGTTTACCCTGGCCCCGTTGCCGCCGGGCAGCAGGGCGGAGTTGCGCTTTGAAGGCGTGTATATGAACTGCGACGTGTGGGCGAACGGCGCGCACCTCGGCAACCATGCCTACGGATATACGGAGTTCGCATTCGACCTTACGCCGCACTTGAAAGACGGCCGGAACACCGTTGCCGTGCGCGTGAACAATGCGGGACGCAACAGCCGGTGGTACTCAGGCTCGGGTATTTTTCGCAAGGTGTGGCTGGAAGTAGCGGGGGATTTGCGGATTCCTGCCTACGGTGTTTTCGTGACCGTGGGCGATGTGGCCAAGGACGCGGCGATGGTAAACGTGGCCGTGACCGTGGAGAGCGGCGCCGCGGCCGACAGGCAGGCCACCGTGCGCGCGCGGCTGCGGGATAACCGCGGAGCCGTGGCCGGTGAGGCACAGCAGATGGTGAGCGTACCCGCCGGAGCCAACGCGACAACCACCTGCGTGGTGCGGCTGAATAATCCCCAACTGTGGTCTCCGGACCACCCGCAGTTGTATCGCGCCGAGGTGACTATCGAGGCGGACGGGAAAGTTGCGCACTCGACGGCCACACAGATTGGCGTCCGCAAGGTTGAGATCGATGCCGCGCAAGGTCTGAGGATCAATGGCGAGAGCTACAAGCTGCGCGGTGGATGCGTTCACCACGATAACGGGCCGCTGGGCGCAGCGTGCATTCCGCGAGCGGAAGAACGCCGTGTCGAGATTCTTAAAGCGAGTGGATTTAACGCTATCCGCACCAGCCACAATCCTCCCTCGCCCGCCTTCCTCGACGCGTGCGACCGGCTGGGCATGCTCGTCATCGACGAGGCATTCGATTGCTGGGAGATGGCCAAGAATCCGGACGACTACCACGTGTACTTCCACGACTGGTGGGAGCGCGACCTGGACAGCATGATTCGGCGCGATCGCAACCACCCCAGCGTGGTTCTGTGGAGCATCGGCAACGAGGTGAATGAACGCGCCGAACCACGCGGCATCGAGATCGGCAAGCAACTGGCGGCATACGTGCACAAGCTCGATCCCACGCGCCCGGTGACGGCGGCGATTACCGCTCCCTACGATCACCCGGGGCAGACGTGGAAGGATATGCAGCCGGCATTCACCTATCTGGACGTGGGCGGCTACAACTACGAGGTGTCGGAGTATGAGAAGGACCACGCCGCCTATCCCGATCGCATCATGGTGGGCACGGAGTCGTTTCCAGGCGCGGCATTTCAGAATTGGGAGGCGATTGAGCGCGACAGTTGGGTCATCGGCGATTTTGTGTGGACGGCGATCGACTACCTGGGAGAGTCGGGGATTGGGCACTCGAACCTGTCAAGGGGGCAGAGCAACAGGTTCGGCGGCGGCGCTCCCACCGGCTATCCGTGGTTCGACGCGTATTGCGGCGACATCGATCTGATCGGCAACAAAAAGCCGCAATCGTATTTCCGCGACGTCGTGTGGCGGCGGAGCAAAGTGGAAATGGCGGTGCAGCGTCCGATTCCGGAAGGGTACACCGAGCGCGTCAGCGGCTGGGGCTGGAGCGACGAATTGCGAAGCTGGAGCTGGCCCGGTTTTGAGGGCTCGCCGCTGAGCGTGCGTGTCTATACGCGCGGGGACAAAGTCACTCTGCTGCTTAATGGCAAGGAAGTGGGCTCGAAGGAATTGACGCCGGCCGACGCTCTCAAGGCGGAATTCACGGTTCCGTACGGCCCGGGCGAGCTGAAGGCGGTGGCCTATCAAGACGGCCGGGAAATCGGAGACATCGCCTTCACCACCGTGGGCAAAGCACGGAGACTGGTGCTCACGCCGGATCGGGCCAAGATGAAAGCCAGCCGGGACGACTTGAGCTACGTCATGGTGAAGGTCGTGGACGACCAAGGCCGCCTGGTGCCGGATGCAGCCGTTCCGGTTACATTTCTCCTGAAAGGCGCGGGTGAAATCGCGGCGGTGGGAAGCGCCAATCCCAAAGAAGTGGCAAGCTTCCGCCAGCCGCATCGCCGGACCTTCCACGGCACTTGCGTAGCCGTGGTGCGGCCGGCAGGAAGTCCGGGAGCAATTGAGCTTCGGGCCGAGTCACCGGGACTCGAATCTGCTACCATCCAGTTGGAAGTATTAAGGGCATAGTAAGGCAACCGGCTCGTCAAGGTGTTGGGGCGCAAGGCGCTGTTTAGCGGTTGCGCCCGGCCATCTTGACGGCCTCTCGCCCACAAATGACTTGAGGTGAACAACGTGTCAGGGAGATTTTGCAAGGAAAGCCTGCTTCTTCTGGTGTTGGTTTCATCCATTCCCTGCGCCTATTCGGCCCGAGAGAGCAAGGCTCCGGCAGAACGCGGCCTGTTGCTCAAAGCCGATTGCGGAGTCCTGTCTGTGGCACCCATGGCGGAGGGAGCGCTACGCGTCCGGTGCGCTCCTACGCTGCCCGATGACGCGGACAGTCTTGTCCTTATTCATCCTGCAAACAATGTTCCCTTCACCCTCCACAGCACTGCGGCTGCTGACACCTTGGCCACTTCACGGCTGAGTGCGATCTACGACCGCAAGTCGGGAGCGCTGAGGTTTACCGATGCCAAAGGCCGGGTGCTGTTGGAGGAGCTGCCCGGGGGGCGCAGCGTCCAGCCCTCGACCATCCAGGGGGAACCGACCCTGATTGCCGAGGACAAGTTTCGCTCTCCCGGCGATGAGAATCTCTATGGCTCAGGACAGTTTCAGGACGGGTTTCTGGATGTACGTGACCTTCCCCGACGCCTCACTCAGGTCAACAGCCAAATCTCCATTCCCTTCCTGCTATCGAACAAAGGGTATGGACTGCTTTGGAATAATCTCGGCCTGACTGATTTGAACCCCGCGGATAACCATCTGGCATTGGCACGCGAAGGTGCAGCCCAAACGGCAAGTTTCGCGGTGACCACTTCGGAAGGAATCCGCACGGTGAATCGAACCAGGCAAGCGTTCACTGGGGATATCGAGGTCGCAACATCCGGCCGCTATGCCATGATGCTGGACGAGGGCCAGCAGATGGCGCACCAATATCACGTTGAGATCGACGGCAAGACAGTTGTCGATTTCGCAAACCTCTGGCTGCCGCCGACCACAAGCTGGTTCGTGGATCTGCAAAGCGGAAAGCACCCTATACGTGTCGAAGGCGATAGCAAGGATCAGCCGTCCCTGTATTGGCGGCCGGCGGTGGCGGAGACCGTGCTGCGCTCGCCGGTTTCGAGTGGAATCAACTATGTGGTGATTGCGGGGCCGGGCAGCGACAAGATCATAGCGACTTACCGCCAGCTAAGCGGCCAGGTTCCGCTGCTTCCGGTTTGGGCCTATGGGTTCACTCAGTGCCGTGAGCGGTACACCTCGAGTGACGACATTTTGGATAATGCCCAGGAGTTCCGCGCCCGCAAGCTGCCCATGGATGTGATCGTGCAGGATTGGCAATACTGGGGCAAATACGGCTGGAACGCCATGCAATGGGACGAGGACCACTATCCGGATCCGGCGGCGCTGGTGCGCAAACTCCACGATCTCCATGTAGAGCTGATGGTATCCGTATGGTCCTCAATCGATCCGAAGTCCGTTGTGGGTAAAGAATTCTCGGCGCGCAATATGTACCTGCCCGGCACCATGTGGATCGATTTCCTGAACCCTGATGCCAGGGCGTTGTACTGGAAAAACTTCTCCAGTCGGATGTTGTCTCTGGGAATCGACGCATGGTGGCTCGATGCCCCGGAACCGGAGAACGATGCGCTTGCCGGCGCCAAGACCTTCGCAGGCCCGGGAGATCGCTACCGGCTGATTTATCCGCTTCTGGTTACGAAGACGGTGTATGAAGGGCAACGCCAAGATGCACCGGACAAACGCGTCTTCATCCTGACGCGAAGCGCGTTCCTCGGTGAGCAGCGCTATGCTACCGCCGCATGGTCAGGCGACATTGGCAGTAACTGGGAGACTCTCCGCCGTCAGGTTCCGGCCGGCCTCGATTTCTCCATTACCGGATTGCCATACTGGACGACCGATACAGGCGGATTCTTCCGTCCTGGAGAAAAGCAATACACCGACAGTGGGTACCACGAACTTTTCCTGCGCTGGCTGCAATTTTCCACCTTCACTCCCCTGATGCGGGTTCATGGATTCCGGACGCGGACGGAACCGTGGCATTTCGGCGAACAGGTCGAGGCCGGGGAACGTCAGTATCTCGACATGCGTTACCAACTCTTACCCTACATATACAGCCAAGCGGCCGAGATCACCTTCCACGGATCGACTCTGATGCGGCCTCTGGTCATGGACTTTGAAAATGACGAGAAAGCGCTGAACCAGAAATACGAGTTCATGTTCGGCCCCTCGCTTCTGGTCGCTCCCGTGTTGCAGCCGGGAATCAAGGAGTGGCCGGTCTATGCGCCAGCGACACCGGGCGGATGGTTTGACTGGTGGACCGAGACGAAGGTGGGGGGCGGAATGACAACGGCAATGGACGCGCCGCTGGATAAGATTCCGCTGCTGGTCAAGGCTGGAAGCATCGTCCCGGTCGGTCCTGTTGAGCAGTATGCCGGGGAAGACCGAAGCGGGGATCTCGAGTTGCGTCTCTATCCCGGAGCTAATGGTGATTTGACCCTGTATGAAGACGACGGCGTCAGCTATGCATACGAAAAGGGAGCGCATTCGACCATTGCCCTTCACTGGGACGATCGACTGAAGATATTGACCGTGGGCGAGCAGGTTGGGTCATACGCCGGGATGGTGAAAAGCCGCAGCTTTACGATTCATAGGGCGGGAACCGATCGGCAATCTGATAAGCACGTGATCTACTCGGGACAGAGGCTTACGGTAAGACTCAACTAGTCTGTGAGAGAGACTATCTGAGTCGTGAGCGTCACGCTTTACTACGCATTAAACCGGGCCAATTTTCGATCGCGGCTGTTCAAAACCGGGACGCATGATCAGGATTTTCTCGCCCTAGAGGGGACAGGTCCCAGGTTCCCTTTTCTTCTCAGTCGGACTTCGTGGCCCTGCGCATTCCGGCTTACTGCCTGACGCCGAATTACTGGCATCTGGTGCTTTATCCCCGCGCCGATGGCGATCTGCCAAAGTTCCTGCAAAGAACCACCCTAACCCACACGCAGCGTTATCACGCGAGAACCCGGAGGGCGGTAGCTGCTGCTCCCCCACTCAAAGGGCGGCAGCGCCGGCAGGAAGGGCCGAACTCCGCCCCCCAAACACGTTTGGATGCGGCGCCGCTGCGATGCGCTTTGGCCTAAGGGGCCGAAAGTCATGAGCCGTGAGTGAAACCCACCGGTACGGATAGGCCCATGATGGTTCGATCGCTGTGGGGTCGATTATTCGTTTTCTGGTGTTCTTCTCGCACCTCAAAGGGCCCACATCATTCGATGGAAATATGCCTGGCGCGGGAAAGGGTTACTTGATGCTTAGTCGTATTCCGATCAGCTCCTTTGCAAACTGGACGTCTTTCTTACTGTTGTACACCACCGTGACGCCGCGAAGTTTACCGAAGCTCTTTCCGCGAAACTGATCCTTCAGTTCTTCGGAGATCGTACTGCCCTCGATCATCTGCTTTGCTTTTTCGTGAATGTAAAACGTTGTGCGGAAGGAACCCTCGAGGATTGAGAGCCAGAATACAGTTTTCTTTTTGTGCTGAACCTTCATCAGCCAGCGCTTTCCGTCGTTGTAGTAACGCCACTCCTGAGTGAAGTCGGGATGTTCGCGGGCGAAATATTGGAAAAGCGAGTCCCAAAGCGCTTTCGACTTGCCGAGGTGCGAGAAAACAACCTCATCCGTGGGGAATTGAGATTTGTCGCTCAGTATCGGAGCATCCATGATGGCCTCCCTCAAATGTTCTGGCGCAGACTTTCACTTTCCAGAAAGTCTCCGGCTCTTTCTCTGGCGCAGAGCACAAGTCAGCGTTGCGGCGAACAGCAGGTAGAGTGGAACGCCGCCCTGCGGCCCACAGCCTCCGGCCTGCCCGCCGTGTGACTTCCGGATGCAGGGCGACGGGCCGCTACTCGCTCTCGGCGCGCCCCGAGGCGGTTATGGACGCGAAGCGGGAGCAGGGCCGGCGCAACGCGCCTGACGCGCGGCAGGCACCCGACGACTCAGTGAGTTGCGCGGCGGTGGGGGCGGATTTCGACGGCTGGCGCAGACCTCGCTGTTTGAGGTCTGTGATGCCCCACGGGGCACTCCGAAGATCGCCTTAACGCCCTTGCCTCAACGCCTGGCAAGTCCCTTCGAGAAGTCGCAGACCCCGGAAAGAAGCAGTGAAAGAATTGATTTTGCAGGCTTTGGCACTCTGCGCTTTAAATGATTTACATTGTGGATAACAGACCAAAAATCGATTCTTTCACAGGTTCAAACCAGGGTCTGCGCCAGCCCGCGAGCAAGAGGAACTGTCGCAAAAACAGCGCGGAGCATGGAGCGATTCCGTTTGTGTCTGCGCATAGAGCCCCAAGTTGAGCCTTATTCTTCCGATCCTGCGAACAGGCTCCCCTCGTATGCACAGTCCTGGTGCAATTCTCACGGCACGAAGACGTGCCTCCCCTTACAGCAGGAGTTGTTTAGATTCCATAAGACCCATTTATAAGGCCCTTTTGTGTTATAGGCTGGGTCCAGCGCCGGAAAGTGCTGGTCCTCTCTGAACCAAAGCATTTTGTTGGTTTTCGCGTCGAAGAGCTTGGCCTGAATGTGCGTGCACACCCCGCTTTGCGGCATAGTCTCAGTTCCGCAAGGGACGGGACTCTCTTCCCAGACTTCCAGGAGGGCGTCCGCCTCTTCCTTGTCCGACGTGTTGTTCAGGCAAGTCTCTTGCACAAGATTCTCGCTGATGTAGGAAACCGCGACTTTGGAACCGTCCACATAAATCGTCTTCAAGGAGTGCAGTCGTTCGTTAACGTCTTCTTTCGCCTTCTTACCCAGCAAGGCCAACTGAGTCGAGCCAATCACAATGCACACAACAGCAGCCGAGATCACCATTCTCCGCATGGCTCCTCCCTCGCTTGTTTTTTCAAAGGAAGTCTATCCACCTTCGCATTCTCCGCTTGACAACGGGGTGGATCCTGTAACAACTGCATTTGGGATGCGTGGGGGCGCGCCCCGGTTGCCAGGAAGTGTGAGCGGATGAACTTCAGGGTTGGTTCAATTCCCTGACCCTGGGCTGTTTCTGTGGCCAGGCTTGTAAACAGACCCGACCCTTCCGAACCCACCTCGCCGGCTGGCGCAGACCTCGCTGTTTGAGGTCAGCGATGCCTCGCAGGGGCACCTTGAAGAACGCCTTAGCGCCCTTGCCTCAATGCCGGGCAAATTCCTTCGGGAAATCGCAGACCCCAGAAACCGTGCTCCGCGCCAGCCCGCGGGGCAACGTCCGGACTGACGGCAGGCACCCAACTACTCAGTGAGTCGCACGGCGGCGGTCGGTGCCGATGCCCGGTCATGCGCCGCCGCGGCTCAGCGATAGAGTTGTTATGGATCGCGCGGGCAGCCTCAACGGGCCGTGTCCCGCGTAGCCACGAACACGAAGGCACTGCTCTGCCTGGCTGGACCGGTACGCTTCGCCTTTCCAGGCGGCGCCATCCTTCAGAGAGAGAGTCAGGGTGACGTCGGTCTCCAGAGTTGTGTTGATGACGACCGCCGTCAATTTGTTACCGTCCGGGCTGACAAACGCTGAGATTCTCAAACCGGGGCTGTCGGTCGAGGCTTCCACCCGCTGCCAGCCTGAGTCGATGAACGCCGAGTATTGCTTGAAAGCATAGTAGGCGGGCTTGATCGTGAAGGAGGACGGACTATCCAGGCTCACCAGCCCGCTTCCGGTGCCCCAGAACAAGTCCCAGTACAAGTACCCGGCTACGTTCTCCGTGGTCAGGGAGTTGTGCATGAGGAGTGCTGTGTTCATCGCGCCCGTCCACGTCTGTGGCTCGAACTCGTATTCCGTCTGGAACATAGGCTTGGCGCCGTGCTCCGAATTGAACCTGTCGATGCTGGCCATCTTGGAGAGGTATCGGTCCGGCGTAGAGCCGCAGCCGTTGCAATCATAGAGGTGGTGCGCATAACCATAGACTTGCGACAAATCCGGCAAGCTCGCTATGTACGTCTTGGCGTCGACTATGCTTGACGTCTCGGGGGCAAGCATCTTGGGCACGGCCGGCCCCATTTCCGCATGCAGTTTCTGCCACACGGCTTCAAAGGCATTGTCGTAGCCGGCCAGGTCGGGATTGGTGGTCTCCGTCGGGCCGAAATGGCAGGAGTCCCACGTGGCTTCGTAGTTGACCTCGTTCTGCACGTTGAGGTAGTCCACATTGACTCCTGCCCCGGCATAAGCGCGCAGGCTGTCGTACCACCATTGCGCAAACTCCGGGTACACGTACTTGCCGTCGCGCCGGGCAAGAGTTCCACCGACCACGCGGTTGTTGCTTTTGAGCGCCACCGGCGGCGACCACGATGACATCATGATCTTCACCCCGCCGCCCGTGGCGGCTTTAGCGCCCTTAACGATCTCGGCCGTCTCGCGGAACGTAGCCGGATCTAATTCATAGGTGTTTCTGATACGCAAGATACTGAGGCCCAGGTCCTTGAAAAGCAGGTCATAGAGTCTGGCCCTTTGCTCGTGATTAACAAGATTTGCGGTGTAGAAGGCACCGGACGCGCCGAATCCCTCGATCTTCTGGTGGCGGGTACCCGTGTCAATCTCACCTACCGCGTCGGGTTTCACCGGAATGGGCGGTGAGGGAATGAACTCAGGACCATAGACGCTGACGTCATCGACGTAGAAGTCAACGCCCGGCGGTGGGCCTTCGAAGTACACGTCGAGGACCGAGGCCGTGCCGGTTACTTGCAGCGTGAATTCCCCCGAGAGCTGAGTCCAGTCGGTGTCGGTGACCGTTGCGCTGGCGATGCGATGGTAGTTCGTGCCGGCGTCGTCCTGCTGCTCGACGGACAAAGCAACTGTGGCGCTGGGAGCGTTGGCGAGTCTCACCCACCCTGAAATCTCGTAGGGCTTGCCTTCCACCATTTTCCCCCAAACCGATTGCTTTATCCCCTGCCAATCCGCCGTTCTTCCGGATGCCTTGGCGCTGCTCAAACCGCTATGCACGGGTGACGTCACTGCCGTGATGGTGCAGTTGCGGTCGGCCCAGCCCGCGGTTCCGGTCTCAAACCCAGGGTTGACCAAGATGTTGATGTCACCGCCGGCGCACGCCAATGGCAGGAACAACAGGAATGACAAGGAAATGAACAGGATTTTCGACAACATAGAGTTCCCTTCAACAAAGTTTATTCGACAGTACTGAAATACCTACCTCCCAGGAGCAGCCCCAAGCGTCGTGACAGGCTCGGCGTTGCGGGCTGCTGCCGTGCGGAGTCTCGCGCCCGCGGCGTGCCAAGACACTATCGTTACTGTGGGGGCTGTCAACCGGGTTACGCGCGCGTCTTGGTGCTCCCGTCGATTTCTAGTCGCCCTCGCTAGCCAGAATGGATTCGCTTCCCCGGCTTTTGGTGCGGCCCCAGACAGTCGTGGAAACGGAGCACGCGCACTGGCGGCGTGACCAGCCTGATGCGCACCTGCCACCCGACTATTCCGGGAGTTGCACGGTGGCGGTGGGCGCGGATTTCGTCAGGCGGACTTCCTGCGCGATCTCGGGGTGGCCCGGCGCGCGGACGCCCAGCGCGTAGCTGCCGTAGAAGCCGCGAAAGGCCAGGCGGCCGTCGGCGCCGGTCACGCCGTTTCCCCGCGTCGACCATTCCTCGCGCAGAAGATGGCTTATGCGGCTGCCCGCAGGAGTCAAGGTGCCATCCTCATTCATGAGCGCCGCATCGGGCCCCATCCAATGGGTCTTTGCGCCAAAGCCCCAAAGCATGATCGCCTGAACGGCCTCGTGGCTGAAGCCGAGTCGGAAGAGCATTTCCAGGAGGTCCGCGCGCCGGGTGGCGTCCGGGAACTTCGCGCTGATCTCCGTAAGATGGATCGGCAGCCCGGTTTCGGCGTGCAGGCGGTCGAGTGTCCCCCAAAAGGCCTCCGGCGTGAGCGGGGCGTTGAGCATCCAGTGAGGCCGTTCCCCCGGCGCGAGCACCGCATGGCCATCGGCCGTGAGGCGATCGCTGTCGTGCGACTGGATGCCGATTCCGCCAACTTGAGCGCCACGCGCGCGGAGATCGCGGATCAACTCCAGGTACCGTTCGGTCTTTTCCTGCTCGCCGAGAATACCGAATTCGTTCACGAAGAGCGGCGTACTGGGGTCGAGCCGCGCCGCTTCGCGGAACATCCATGCGGTTGCGTCCGGCCCGATCCGCTGGCGATAGAACACTCCGTCGAGCACCTCGTTGTTCACGTCCCACGACACCAGCCGGCCGGCATAGCGGCTCACGGTGGCCGTGAGGCGGCGCTCCATGGCGGCACGCAGGTCGCTCTGGCCGAGTGCCGAGAGCCAGGCCTGGACATGCTTCTCCAGCTCCCAGAACAGGCAGTGACCACGCATCGCCAGGCCGTTCTGGTCGGCAAAGGCGAGCAACGCGTCAGCGGGCGCGTAGTCCTCGCGGCCGCGCTCGACCTCGGTGGCGTACCACTTCATCTCGTTCTCGCAGACCAGGGCGTTGAAATGGTTGAGGATGAACTGCCGGTAGTGCCGGCCGTCGTCGCCGCTGTCGGCGAAGGGAGCGTACGCGATGGCCGTGCCGAACAGGAAGCTGTGGCGCTTGAGCCGGTATTCGACGGGGGTATCCTTCAAGGGTTTGCCGTTGTGGCCGTGGACTTCGACCACCAGGTCACCCTTGCGGAGACGCTCGATGCGGTTGTCGGCCTCGCTGCGCCATTGGGACCCGCGATCGGGCACAGACTGCGACGCGAGGGGGCGGGATAGCGGTTTCATATTCGGCACCTCATGCTCCGGGGATGCTACCTTTTCACGCAGCAAGCTGTCAACCTACTGTTCGTTCGCAAGGCTGTTGACAGCCACTCGCGTCCTAGGATATAGTCTCTCGTCTTTATGGCGGGGCAGAGCCCAGCCAAAGCGGAGAGGACCCCCACGGTGGGACGGCGAGGTCCTCGGGGGAGAGCGTCCACTGTGCGCATGCTCCCCATACCCGCGTGCCCCGTTCCCAGGGTCAGTCCGAGCGCCCCTGCCGTGCACTGTCCGTTTTCAGTGTCCTCAGATGTTAGGTCTTTTGACGACAACTTGCTGGGACGATAGACGCGCCCTCAACAGAGCGGAGGCGTGCTGTACCATCGCCCGTACTTACCTCACACCCAAACGGGGTTGACTAGGAGCTTAGAGTGGCCATCAAACGGGATCTTGAAATAGTCGCCGCGGGACATACTTGCCTTGACCTTATCCCCGCTTTCACCATTGAGGGCAAGGTCGATAAGATGACCGACGTCCTCGTGCCCGGCAAGATGATCAATATGGGCGAATGCGTCGTCGTCGGAGGCGGGCCGGTTACAAACGCGGGCGTGTCCATAAGGCGACTCGGCGTGAAGACCGAGCTCATCGGCAAGATCGGCGACGACGACTTCGGCAAGCAGATACTGCAGTGGTACGAAGAGCACGAAGGTCATTTTCAGGGGATCAAGACGGTCAAGGGCGAGTCAACCTCGTACACCATTGCCATCTGCATACCCGGGATCGACCGCTTCTATCTCCATCATTGCGGCGCGAACGACACGTTCGGCTACGAGGACATGGACTTCGACCTCGTGCAGCGCGCCAAGCTGATGCTCTTCGGTTACCCACCCTGGATGGCCAAGCTTTACGAGAACACCGGGCGCGAGCTGACGAAAATCCTCAAAAAGACTAAGGATCTCGGTACCACGACGGCCCTGGACCTTTCGCTGCCGGACGTAAACAGCCGGGCCGGCCAAGTCGACTGGCGCGCGATCCTCCATGACTGGGTCCCGCTATCGGACATCATGGTGCCCAGCGCGGAGGAGATCTTCTATTTCCTTTACAAGGACAAGTTCCTGGAGAAGAAAGCCAAGCTCGGTCCCAAAGAGAGCGTGCTGGATCACATGACCGTGAAGGAGATCGCTGACCTGGGCGGTGACATCTTGAGAATGGGCGCGGCGATCGCCATGGTCAAGTGCGGCCACCGGGGACTCTACATCCGCACCGCCGACAAGGCGCGCCTGCAGAAGATGGGCGCCGCCGGCTGTTCTGACCTGGACAACTGGGCCAACCGCGAGCTCTGGTTCCCGGTCTACCAGGAGGAGCGCTTCGTGGGCGCGCTCGGTTCCGGTGATTCGGCGATCGCTGGGTTCCTCTCGGCGTTCGTTTGGAACCACAGCATCGAATCCTGCCTGAGGTACGCCAACGCTGCCGGCAGCATGAACGTGACTGTTCCGGATGGTCTTACCTGGAACAAGGGATTTGACGACCTGACCCGACGCATCAAGGCAGGGTGGAAGACCAAAGACCTTCAAATTGACGAGCCCGGCTGGAAGAAGGAACGCGAGTTCTGGGTGGGACCAGAGACCCGCGGCAAATGGGAATCATAGGCGAGACTAAGAAACAGGAGACTGAACATGGTTAAGAAGGGCAATCCTAAGCGAGATGCTTTTATCGCCAAGAAACTGGCGAAAATGAGCTTGGCGGAGAAGATCGGCCAGCTCCTGACGTTCACCCGGCGCGGCGCGATGCTCACCCCGAGCGGGGTCGAACAGATCACGAAGCTGCAGTGCGGCGGCCTCTGTCTTGAGCCCTACGCGGTCGAGACCTGCAAGAACCTTTACTGGGGCAACTCGCAGATCGACAAGAATTTCAAGCCGCCTGCCGACTACTTCACGATTGCGAAGAGCTACTTTATCGGCAAGTCTTTCGGCATCAGCATCACTCCCGGGGACTACACCAAGGACCTGAACCGGTTGCAGAAGATCGCCCTCGCCCGGCCCTCTGGCATTCCTTTGCACATGACCATCGATTTCGAAGGCGACTTTAAGAACGATTACATGGCCGGCGGCATCCGCCAGTTCCCGCCTCCCATGGGCATGGCGGCCATCGGCGACGCGAAGCTCACGTACAAGATCGGTCTTACCATCGCCAAGCAGCTCGCCAATATCGGCGTCACCCAGATGTATTCGCCGGTCTGTGACGTGAACATCAATCCCAAGAACCCGGAGATCGGAGTCCGGTCCTTCAGCGACGATCCGGAGACTTGCGCCAAGCACGCCGTAGCACTGCTCAAAGGCTTTCAGGATGGTGGGATCGCGGCCACCGCGAAGCACTTCCCCGGCCGCGGCGACTCCGCGACGGACGCCCACGACGTGCTCGACGTCATCCGTGCCGACAAGCAGAGGATGCACGAGGTTGAGCTGGTGCCCTTCAAAGCCGCAATCGCCGCGGGCGTGAAGGCCATCATGACCGGGCACTCGGTCTACCCGGCGTTCGACGACAAGTTCCCCACCACCCTCTCCGAGAAGATCCTGACGGGGCTTCTGCGCGAGGAACTCGGCTTCGACGGCGTCATCGTTTCGGACGCCATCGGTATGGCCGCCATCCTCAAGCAGTGGCCGCTGCCGCGTGCGTGCGCCCTGGCGATCAAGGCGGGCTGTGACACCATCCTCCTCAAAGCCGATGACGACTCGCGCTCGCAGTGCTTCTTTGGCATCAAGATGGCCGTCGAGTCCGGCGAGCTCTCCGAGCAACGCGTCGACGAAGCCGTCACCCGTCTCTTGCGCATGAAGTACGACCAAGGCCTGTTCCAGACTGCCGGCAAGAAGGACCCCAAGAAGGCCCAGACCTACGCGCTGAGCAAGCCGGTCATCGATTTCTCCTGGGATGTCGCCAAAAAGGCTTTGATCACCATGCGCGACAACAAGATTCTGCCGCTTAAGGCCGACCAGAAGATGCTGGTGATTGAGCAGCGCATCCCCTACGAGTTCTGCGGCAAGGATCCCTACATGCACCAGCACATGTTTGCGGAGGATATGGCCAACTACTCCACCAACCTGATTCTGGTGGACACGGACTTCGCTGCCAACGAGGACGAGTTCGCGGAGTGCATGGAGCTGGCCAAGCAGGCTGACCTGGTGGTCATGACCAACTACTACGCCCGCATCGTCAAGACCGGCAACAACCGCCTGCTGGTCAAGAAGCTCAAGGAGGCGGGCAAGAAGGTCGTGGTGGTGACCAACTACCCGTACGTCGAGGGCACTACCAACGAGGCGGATGCCGTGGTCTGCAACTTCAGCGGTACGCCGGACTCGATCAGGGCGGCGGTGGACGTGCTGTGGGGCAAGCTCAAGCCTTCGGCAAAGACCAAGCTGCCGATCAAGCTGGGCGTGCAGCAGGAGGCCGCTGTGAAGAAGCCCGCGCCGGTGAAGAACACCTTAGACCTGTCATACTGCTAGCGCGGCCACGAGCTGAGGAAAAGCACATGTCGAAAGCGAATGGCGTGACGACGACCGACATCTACACCATCACCGGCCCGGAGATCCGGAAGCGCTACGTCGATAACTCGATGTCGGTGCACTTTCAGGGGATGTCCAAGACTCTGCAATTCCCCCACACCATCGCGCTCATGGGCGCCCCGACTTGCTCCGTCGGCATCTCGCCCGAGGGTCTCTACAACCGCCTGAACGACGCCGGCAGACTCATCCTGCTGAATCACAACGGCATTCAATTTGGTTCCGCGCCGTTCGTGCTCGTCGCGGGCAAGAAATTCATGCTGACAACCAGGGACCCGCAATTAGTGGAAGGGCCGGACGACGTGCCGGCCCTCAAGAACTACTACCATCCTCCGGTTAGCGAAAAGCAGACGAGTCTGTCTCTGGCCACGCCCCTGGCGGAGTTGGCCTACAAGCTCGGCAAGATCAAAGTCGTCCGCCGCATGATTTCGCCGTTCTTGTCCGGGACCGATCACGCGCTGATGCCGATCAGCGTCGAGGAATTCGAGGTCACGAACACATCCAAGGAAGAGCAGCAGGTCATCCTCGTGATCCCACGGCCGTCGCTGGTCAACCTGCAAGAAAAGGAACTGAAGCCGACGGACCAGGACACGGTCTACGCTTGTTCGACGCCGGTGAAGGGCCAGTTGCACAGAGCGTTTGCCTCCTCGGGCATGAAGGGCGTGGTCATGGCCAGCCAGGAATGCGCGGACCGAATGGTCCTGGCCGTGCCGGAGACGGAGGGCGTCAGCGTCGACGTGCACCCTTCTTTCTGCCTCAACCGTCTGAGGCAAGATTTATTGCTGAACGACGACGGGACCTTCTACGAGAAGCGCGCCGTCATTCCTAAGCAGGATTACGGGGCCGCGATCAGCCTCACGTTCACCCTCCAGCCGAAGGCCAGCCGGAAGCTGCCGTTCGCCGTGGCTCTGGACTTCCCCCAGCAGAGCTACATTGACGGAACAACCTTCGAACGCAAGTACGTCAAGCGCTTCAAGGACAAGGAAACCCGGGCGGTGGACCTGGCCAAGATTGCCCTGGAAAACTACCCTGCCTGGCTCGAACGCACCACGACGATCCACAACAGGATTTTCTCTCACATCAGCAAGAGCCCCTCGTACAAGAACGACAAGGCGGGCGCCCTGAGACTCACCCGCCTGATTATCAACGAGTTCAGCTTTCCCCTCTCCAACGCCTGCATTTGGGTGGAAAAGGACGGCAAGGACGTCGCGCGATTCCTGGAGTGCTTCGACTACGCCTATATCGATCCTTCGGACGTCGACTGGTACTCGATGGTGCTGCTCATGCTGTTCCCGGACGTCGAGCAGGAGCTGTGCCAGCGTTTCATCGACTCGATCCTGGCAGAGGACCTGACCAAGCGCTTCTACCACCTGCACGGCTCCTTCGTGGAGGCGCGCCAGCATTTTAAGGAGCACCCCGAGCAGTATGAGGGCCGCTCGCTGACCCAGATCTGGGATCACTTTAAGATCAAGGGCAGCGTTGCCCACGATGTCGGCGCCATGCCCAAGGGACATCCCCTGCGCGGCACCAGCGATTACGCCTGGTACAACAACAATTATTGGGTCGATCTGTTCCCCAAGCTCGCCACCCGAGTGCTGCGAGACGTCAAGTTCCTCGGCGACGTCGACTTCCTGAAGCGGAACTGGGAGACCCTCAAGTTTGGCTTCGACTTCCTGAAGACCTACGACATCGATGGCGACGGCATTCCCGAAGGCAACCCCCACGAGGTCAAGAACACGTTCGACAACCTCGTGCTCTTTGGTGCGGATGCCTACGACACGACAAATTACATGGGCTGCTGCGAGTCCATGAAGATCATGGCGCAGATGATGGGCGACGAGCCGGCGCGCCAAAAGTACCTGGCGGCTTTTGACCGGGCGACTGAGGTCTTGGAGAAGCTCTGGCGCGAGAAGAAGAACCGCAAGGGCGTCAAGCTCCAGTACTATGTGACCTGCTACGACACCAAGACCAAAAAGATGAACACGGACGTCTGGACCAACCAGCTCGACGCGTTGTGGGCCGTGATCGCGATGGGCGAGGAGCCGTTCATCCCGGCCGAGCGGGCCAGGCAGGTCCTCAAGACCATCTACAGCGTGAACCGCACCACGATGGGCTGGGCCATGACCCGGACGGAGAACGGCGAGCAGGTCGAATCGGAGCAGGGCCAGGACGTCTACACCACGTCCAACTACGTCTTCGCTCAACTGCTCGATTACTATGGCCTGGTCAAGGAGAGCAAGGAAGTTTATAAGGCCATGGACAAGGTCATCTTCGAATGCGGCAACTCCCTGATCAGCCCGGACAACCTCAGGGCCGAGCTGGAGAAAGAAAAGGGAGAGGCCGTCAAGGGCCCGCACTACATCGTGGCGGCTTATCCTCGGCCGGGCGCAGTCCTGACCCAGTTGGTTATGCAGTTCATCAAAGCGACACAGGAGCGGACCGGCGCCACTAAGGTTGACACTCCGGCGCTGCGCTCTTTCGTGAGCTCGATATTCGGCCAGGCGCGCTAATCACCGGGGCCGCCGGTTGACACAAGTACGTATCATGAAATACTCTGGATGTATAAATAATAGTCAGGAGGGAGTATCACTATGGGCAAGAGTGTAACACCGGCCGGCTTCTCGATAGGCGGTTGGTGTGGAATCAACCCGGGGGGCGACCCTTTCGGGGAGGCTGTTCGTAACATCGGCACGGACGAGTTCCTCGACGTGCTGGGAAAGACCGCCATCAAGCGGGTTTCCTTTCATGATCGCGATCTCTGGCCGGACGACGCCGCGCCAGGCTTGGTGACCGAGGTTATCGGTCACACCAAGCAACACTGCTCCAAGGCCGGATTGGAGATTTACAACTTCACGTCCAACAACTTCTCCAACCCCTGTTTCCGGTCTGGCGCTTTCTCCAGTCCCTTTCCCCAGGTTCGCGCCGCGGCCATCGTCAAGGGATGCAACGCTGTCGATCACGCCAACGAGTTCGGCGCCAAGCACGTTATCTGGTGGGGTGGCCGCGAAGGCAGCGACGGCGCCTATGAGCAGGACCCCGGGCTCGGACTCGCACGCTACATGCAAGGGCTGAAGATTTGCGTGCGTTATGGTGTCGAAAAGGGCTACAAGCTGATCCACACGGTTGAACCCAAGGTCTATGAGCCGCGGCTCCTGGCCTTGTACGCCGGCACGGGAGCAAGCGCCGCCAGCGCCATTCGCCATCACTTCAGCGAACCGGCGTTTGCCGGCAAGGTCCTCGTGAATCCGGAATATCCGCAACACGTCATGATGCTGAACCTGGATCCGGTATTCGAGCTCGGTCAATTGATGGAAGAGGGAATGCTGGCGCCGTTCATCCATTTCGGCGGGCAAATCGCCGGCCGCATGGACTGCGACCTGCCTCCCGGCTTCGGCTCGAATGTCTACACGGACTTCATGATCGTGCTCACCCTTAACCGGCGCGGGTGGAAGGGCGTGGTCGAGTTCGACTGCCGTCCTCCTCGCACCACCACGTCCGTTCAGGGACTGAGCGGTTTCCTCAATGCCGCCGTCGGCTACTGGCGGATGCTGGAGGACAAGGTCGCTGCGTACTTCGCCGACGCGAAGATCGCGGAACTGGAAGGCGCGTTGATGGCTGCGGAAGACAGCACCGTGGGCGGCCTCCTGACAGCGTCAAGCGTAACCAAGGGTGTAGGTCAGTTGCGCGCCAACTTCAAGGGGTTCGCAGCCGCGGCCGAGGTGAACACCGACGTCATCGAAGCCTACCAGCGGCGGGTGATGAGTATTATCACCGGCACGGCAAAGTAGCCGGGGACCGGCAGCAGTAGGATAGGGCCATCTTGTGTTTCGTGGGGCAGACGCTTGCGTCTGCCCCTTTTTTTGGGTAACGCCCGATTATCCCCCAAGGTACTCATCCACCTTTCACTTCCGATATCCGCGTCCCATCGGGTAGGGTGCGTGACTTGAACTCACGGAAGTTGCTGACGTCTGTCCATTGCCCCACAGGGCGGGGAGGACCGACGATGGCCAACGAGATTGCGGTTAATCCCCCAGACATGCGGAAGCTCATCGAGATCCTCATCCCACAGGGTTTTTGGCCACCCCTGCCGACCGAGAATAGTCGGCGTGCAATGGCAGGTCCAGTCCTTGTGATATTAATTCCCTTCGTAAACCTCCTAAAGAAACTCAGCTAGAAGCCGATAACAATATTTATCGCGATATTCTCGGATTGAAAAACAAATGAGAAGTCAGTGATCACCAGGAGCAACACTCTCATGTCGTTAAGGCCAAAGCTTTGCGTGTACTGGGCATCCTCGTGCGGCGGTTGTGAAATTGCCGTTGTCAACCTGCATGAGAAGCTTCTTAAAGTCGATAAGCACTTCGAATTAGTTTTCTGTCCCTGCTTGATGGACACCAAGAAAGCCGACGTGGAAGCCATGCCGGACGCGAGCATCGCCATCACTCTTTTCAACGGGGCGATCCGCACGGAAGAGAACGAGGAGATGGCGCACCTTCTGCGGCGGAAGTCGCAATTGCTGGTGGCCTACGGCGCGTGCGCGTTCCAGGGGGGAATCCCGGCGCTTAGCAATTTCCATTCCCGGGATGACCATTTCCGGACGATCTATGGAGAGAATGCAAGCCTCGACAATCTGACGCAGGTAGCTCCGAGAACCCGCACCGAGGTCCCGGAAGGCACCTTGGAGTTGCCGGTTTTCTTCGAAAGGGTCAGGATCCTGGCGCAATGTGTGAAGGTTGACTACTTTATGCCCGGTTGTCCGCCTGAGCCCCATCAGGTCTGGAACGTCATGGAGGGAATCATCAGCGGCCGGCCGCTTCCCCCGCCGGAAAGCGTGATCGGCGCGGGGACGTCGAGCGTCTGCGATGAATGCGCGCGAACCCGGGCCACCAAGCTCGTCCCGCGCTTTTACCGGACGTTCGAAGTGGTTCCAGAACCCGACAAGTGCCTGTTGGAACAAGGGCTCGTCTGCATGGGCATTGCCACTCGGGACGGCTGCGGGGCGCCCTGCCCCAAGGCGAACATGCCCTGCACGGGCTGTTACGGCCCGCCGGAGGGCGTGCGCGACCAGGGAGCCAAGATGGTGGCGGCACTCGGCTCCATCCTGGATCTGGGTGAGTACAAGGGAACAACCCCGGAAGAGCTTAACGCCAAAGTCGAAGCGCTGCTCGCTTCCATTCCTGACCAGGCGGGAACCTATTACAAGTACGGCGCCGCCGGTTCGATTCTGGGGGGCAAAGCACAATGAAGCGGATCACCATTAATCCGATTACCCGGCTGGAAGGGCACGGGAAAATCGATATCTTTCTCGATGAGCACGGAAACGTTGCCAACACGTATTTCCAGGTTCCCGAACTGCGGGGCTTCGAGCAGTTCTGCGTGGGCAGGCCTGCGGAAGACATGCCGGTCATCACCAATCGCATTTGCGGCGTGTGCCCGGAGGCTCACCACATGGCCTCGGTCAAGGCCCTCGACCGGCTCTTTGGCGTCGAGCCCACGCCCGCCGCAAAGAAAATCCGCGAGCTTTTCTACATGGCATTCTACGTGACCGACCATACCACGCATTTCTACGCGCTGGGGGGGCCGGACTTCATCCTGGGACCTGATGCCCCGCCGGCGGAGCGGAACATACTGGGCGTGGTCAAGAAAGTGGGTATCGAGGTCGGCAAGCAAGTCATTGAATGCCGGGCCAGGAATCATCACGTCATCCAGATGATGGGCGGCCGGGGCATTCATCCTGTCGCCGGGGTTCCCGGTGGGTGGAGCAAATCGGTCTCCGCCGCCGAACGGGCGGAGATTGAAACGTTTGCCGGCCAGAACGTCGAGTTTGCATTGTTTACTTTGAAGGTGTTCGACCAGATCGTCCTGGGCAATCCTGTTTACCTCGACCTCGTTCTGTCCGACGTTTACTACCAACGGACTTATTCCATGGGGACGGTCGATGAACACAACCGGCTGAATTTCTATGATGGCAAAATTCGGGTGGTTGATCCCGAGGGCCGCGAGTTTTTGAAGTACGAGGCCGCCGATTATGCCCGGCACATTGCCGAGCGCGTCGAACCCTGGACCTATTTGAAGTTTCCCTACCTTAAGAAGGTCGGCTGGAAGGGCTTTGTGGATGGCGCGGAGAGCGGCGTTTACACTGCCACCCCCCTTTCCCGGCTCAATGCTGCCGACCGCCTGGCTACACCGCGGGCGCAAGAGCAATTCGAGCGTTTCTATCAAACCCTGGGCGCCAAGACCGTCGAGGGTCGATACCAACCCGTCCACCACCGGCTGGCCACGCATTGGGCGCGTCTTATTGAGTTGCTTTATGCCGCCGAGCGCATGCAGGAATTGGCGCGCGACCCGGAGATTACTTCCCCGGAGATTCGAAACATCCCCAAGGGAGTTGCCGGGGAAGGGGTGGGGTGCGTCGAGGCGCCGCGCGGCACTTTGACTCACCACTATGTTTCGGACGATCGTGCAATCCTGACCAAAGTGAATCTGGTGGTAGGAACAACGAACAACCACGCCGCCATCTCCATGTCCATTCGCAAGGCGGCAGAGAAACTGATCCACGGATTTCAGGTGGTGGAAGAGGGGCTCCTCAACCGGGTGGAGATGGCTTTCCGGCTGTACGACCCCTGTTTTTCCTGCGCCACGCACACGTTGCCGGGCGCCATGCCCTTGATGGTGAATATCCGGAACCAGGAAGGGGAGACGCTCAAGTCTCTGCGCCGCGACGGGTAAGTGCCGGATATGGGGTGGCACGATAGTCGTGGCTCGGGCAGCCTGCCCCGATTCATCGGCGTCCCGCCCGTGGCCGGTCACGGCCAAGATGGCCGTGCCATCACAGAATGAGTCACGACCAGATATGTCGACGATCATCATCGGGATCGGAAACCCCGTGCTGTCCGATGACAGTGTGGGGATCAGAATCGCGCACATGCTCGCCCACGAACTCCGGGCTCGGCCCGACGTCGAGACTCGCGAACTCTGGGCGGGCGGCCTTCGCTTGATGGAGGCACTGAAGGGGCACGAGCGAGCGATCATTATTGATGCCATCGTGACCGACGGCGGCAAGCCGGGGTCCGTCTACACGCTCCAGCCCTCGGACCTGCGGCAATCCCGGAACACTTGCTGCGCGCACGATGCGGGCTTTCAGGAGGCTCTGGAGTTGGGTGTGATGCTGGGGTTGAACCTGCCACGGCAAATCACCATCTGGGCAGTCGAGGCGGATGACGTGGAAACCTTTAGCGAGAACCTGACCCGGGACGTCGAGCGGGCCGTCCCTGTAGTCGTCGAGGGAGTGATGCGGCAATTGACAGTGTAGCGGCGAGGTCACCTCGCCAAATGGCGCATCCCGATAGGATCGGGATAAACTCCGCCGCCGCTAGGTCGAGCAGAGGGGAGCAGACATGAAGATTGGCGTCTACTTTTGCAAATGCGGCACCAACATTGCCGAGAAGATCGACCCGGAAAGGGTTGAAAAAGAGGTTCTATCCCTCCCCCATGTTGCCTATTGCAAGTCTTGCGAGTATCTCTGTTCGGAAGAAGGCAAGACCTTCCTCGAGCAGGATTTGAAAGACGAAAAGCCGGATCGCGTGGTGATTTCCGCCTGTTCGCCACGTGATTACGAGCGGACGTTTCGTGAGTGCGTCGCCGCCGCCCAGATCAATCCCTACTTGATGCAAATGGTGAACGTGCGCGAGCAGGTGGCGTGGGTGACGGCGGACCCTGAACAGGCCGCGCAGAAGACCGTGCACCACATTCGCGGCGCTGCCCGGAGGGTGAGCCTGCACGCTCCGCTGGAAGAAAAAGAGATGGAGGTCAGCCCGAATGTGCTGGTTGTGGGGGCGGGGCCCGCCGGCCTGAAAGCGGCGCTGGCGCTGGCGGAATCTGGACGGAAGGTCATCCTGGTGGAAAAAACTCCCGTGGTGGGAGGCCTGCCGGTCCGCTACGAAGACCTGTTTCCCAACCTCGAGTGTGGCCCTTGCATGCTGGAACCGGTGGAGGCAGAAGTATTCCAGTCCAAGCACATCGAAATCCTCACGCTCTCCCAGGTGGCCGAGGTGGTGGGCTACTGCGGCAATTTTACGGTCAAGATCCGGCAAGCACCCCGCTTCGTGGATATCGGGAAATGCATCGGATGCAATGAGTGCGTCGGCCCCTGCCCGGTCTCTACCCCCGACGAGGTCAATTGTGGCCTCAATCAGCGGAAGGCCATGGCATTTGCTATTAAGGGGGGATTGCCCAACGCTCCCTCCATCGACATGCAAGCCTGCCTGCGGGCGAAGGGAGAGGACTGCACCCTCTGCCGAACCGCCTGCCCGGTCGAGGGCACCGTCAATTTTGACGATCAGGAGAGAATCCTCGAAAGGAACGTCGGCGCCATCATCCTGGCGGTGGGGTCAAGTCTGTACGATTGCACGGTTTTTCCCAACCTGGCGTATGGGAAGGGTGGCGAAGTTTACACCAGCCTGGAGTTCGAACGGCTGCTCTCCGCCAGCGGACCCATCGGCGGCAAGCTCGTGACGCGCGCCGGCACGCCGCCCCGCAGTGTGGCCATCCTGCACTGCGTGGGAAGTTTGGACGAGCACCACAAGCCCTATTGTTCAGGAGTCTGTTGCCAGTACGCCTTCAAATTCAATCAGCTCGTGCACCACAAGCTGCCCGAGGCGAAAGTCTTCCACTTCTACCGTGAGCTCGTGACCCCCGGCAAGGAGGAGTGCGGGTTATTGGCACGCGCCATGGCCCACCCGCACGCCCAGTTTATCCGCTATGGCAACCTCGCGGACCTCAAGGTCCAATCCGGGGATGGCACCAACCATATCCGTTACCCTGAGGGGGGAGCCGAGCGCGATCTGGACGCCGATATGGTGGTGCTCTGCCCGGCGATTGTTCCCTCTGAGGATTCGAAGCAACTGGCTGCGATCGTCGAAGCCGGCCTTGATAAGTTCGGGTTCTTTGATGAGCTCCATGGCCGGGCGGACTCGGGCCAAAGCAAAATCAGAGGAATATTCCTGGCAGGCACGTGCCAATCCCCCAAGGACATTCAGGGCTCCATGAATCAGGGAATGGCGGCGGCGGGGTACGTGTTGTCGCAACTGGCTACGGGCAAAAAGCTCAAAATCGAGCCCATCACCGCCCAGGTTCGCGAGGAGGCTTGTTCCGGGTGCCAGGTATGCCGCGGCGTGTGCCCGTACAAGGCGATCGGCTTCGATCTTGATCACCAGGTTTCAGTGGTGAATCCACTGCTCTGCCACGGCTGCGGAAATTGCGTGGCGGCTTGTCCGTCGGGCGCGATGGAGGGCAACCACTTCACTATGGCCCAGATCTCAGCGGAAATCGAGGGAGTCTTACAATGACCGCGGAAAACGTGAACATCCAACAGGATAATTTCGAGCCCAAGATTGTGGGATTTCTGTGCAACTGGTGCTCTTACGCCGGCGCCGATAAGGCCGGCTTGGCCCAAACTCCCTACCCGCCTAACGTGCGGGTGGTCAGGTTCATGTGCAGTGGCAGAATGGACCCGCAATTCGTGCTCCAGGCCTATGAAAAGGGAGCCGACGGAGTGTTGATCCTGGCATGCCACTTTGGCGATTGCCACTACAAAGAAGGAAATTTCCGGGCGACCCAGCGCCACCGCATGTTGCTGCACCTGCTCAAGCAGGAAGGCATTGAAGCAGAGCGATGCCGCTTCGACTATGTGTCGGCCGGCGAAAACGACAAGTTCGTGCAAGTGGTAACCGAAATGACCGAGACGATCAGAAAATTGGGACCACTTCATAGACAGTTCATCCCAAAACCCAACGGAGATTCATTACATGACCAAGCAACTTGACTGCAAAGGGCTCCAGTGCCCTCAACCACGCCTGAAAATGTCCTTGGAAGCGATGTCCCTGAAAGCTGGCGACATTCTGGAATGTGTTGCCGATTGCCCCACGTTTGAAGCCGATGTCAAGGACTGGTGCAAGAACAGCAAGAAAGCCTTGCTCTGGTTCAAGTCCGAGGACAATAGCGTCAAACGGTGCCAAGTGCGGATCTAAACCAGATCCCGATGCCGTTAGCCGGAAGTATCCTGTCGGTTCGGGCACGAGCGTCCCTACAGCAACAGCTTATGCCAAAGCCGGCGGACTTGTTCCTCGCCAAAACAAAGTCGGGTTCCTATGCTGCCTCGGTTCGATAGCGGTAAGCCACACGCCGCCACCGCAGCGGGTATTACCCTTTTAAGTGGGGAACATTCAACGTCCTCACTTGGATTGCTACCATCCACGCCAACTTCTTCCTCTGGGGTGTAATCCTCCCACTTTGGACTACCTTCTTCCAGTGGGCAGATGAGTACCTCAGATTTGACCTGAGCCGCCATACTACCTAGGGCTGGGCAGAAGTGTAAACGGGCGTGGGCACCATGCATATCGCCTTTGGTGAAATGCCGTACATTGCCTTCAAGCGGTGCAGTAGTCCTGGGCTGGTAGCGTTCTCAAGTCTTAGCCACAACATGCGATCGTTGAACCTGGCCCTCCTTCGCGGAGCACGCTGGGATTAACTCAGGCTTGCCGAAAACTCACTATGGTCCCCCAAGTACTCATCCGGCTTAACTTCTAATATCTCATGTCTACTGGGGCTGCGCTTGGCAAATGTCCCTCCTTGATGGTGCACAGTTTCACCAACAAATAGCCCGCGCCGCACCTGGGAACCCAGATAGGGGCAACTGCTAAACTCTTCAGGGCTTGCAGAAGACGGATTTCATGAAACATTCAGTGGAGTTCTCTGTGGTATTCGCACCTCGCCGCCGGGGAGCGCCACGGCGGCGATTACGAGCGAAGCTTCCGCAGTGAGGGAAAGACCGAGGAGGCGCAACAGCGTTTGCTCCATACGCCGCCCCCGGGGCGGTTCAAACCGAGCCACACAAACACGTCCAACCTGGATGACGGCTGAACCAGGCGTTGTGTTCGCTTAGACGTTCGCGCCGAGGAAGGCTCCCAGGCCCTGCTGGAATTCCGGAGTGACGGCGGGCGCCTGGACCTCGTGCAGCGTGCAAAGCTGTTGGATCACCGAAGCCAGGTCCGGATAACCCGGGGTGCCGACCATGGCCGTAAACAGCGCGCCCAGCACTGCGCCCTTATTGGCCAGCGGACCCTGCCGGCTGCTCACCAGCACGCGGCAATCCGGGATCAGCCGCCGCAATCCGGTCTGCAGAACCGACTGAATCAATGGCGACCGAGACAGCCCGCCCGTAATCACGAACCGCTGGATGGGCGGCACGTTGGTATCGAGGACTTCGCCCAGCAAGTCCTTGGTCAGCCGCAGCATGTGCACGGCAATCGAGGCCTGCGTCGAAAGGACCTTGGCGCCGAGCGGGAGGCCCTCCCAATCCGCGGGATAGACTTCCTTCCAGCCCTTATCGGTCTGCGCCTGGCCGACGAAACGCAGATCCGCGATCCCCGCCCGGCTCCCCAACTGGTTGAGCTTGTCGAGCTCGCCGTAAGACAGGCCCTGAGTGTTGTAGGCAGCCACGAAGCGGTCGTACCAGACAGCGCAATCGGCCAGCATCTCGAGCAGGAGCGAGTCCTCGAAGTACTCGAAGCGGGCGGCATTGCCGCGCAGCCGCGCGTCGGGGCGGCAGCGCCGGATCACCGTCCCGCTGCTGCCGAGCGAGAGCACGAGGGTTTCGCGGTCCGCCAGACCCGATCCCACGCCGCCGGCGTGATTGTCGCCCAGCCCGGCCCTTACCGTCCAACCCTGGAGCTTTTCGGCCACCGCGCGCCAGGCGCCAGCCGCCTGCCCTGCGGCCACCGTCCCAACGGGCGCGCCGCTGGGGATCGGGGCGGGGAACCAAGCGGGATCCTGCCCCGCCATCTGGATGGCGGAGACGGCCAGCTCTTTGGTCTTCTGGTTCAGGAGGCCGTTGCTCAGCGCGTCCGAGGTGCTCAGCCTGCCGACGCCGGTAAGCTGCAGGGCCATGTAATCGCCCGTGGTCATGACGCTCCGGATCTTGCCGGCCAGCGCCGGCTCGAGGTTGAGCGCCCATTTCAGCTTCGGAAGGATGAAACGCGGCTCGATGCGGCCGACGATCTGCTCGGCCCCCTGCTTGCGGAGTTGCTCCACTTCGGCGGTCGCGGCATGGCACTGCCAGGTGATGAACGGAATCAAAACCTCGCCGCTGCATCCAAGCAGCACCATGTCGTGCTGACGCACGGAGGCGCAGAGGTCGCCCGGCTGGGCAAAACTCCAACCTTTTTGCTCCAACTGCTGGAGGGCTTCGGCGAGCATGGGAGGCAGGGTGGCCGATTCGACGGCCGGCTGGCCGTGCCACGTGCAGGTTCCCCGTATGGGTACGGCGGCCAAATCCTCTTCACCGTGTGTGCCTCGAACCCCGGCCGTTACCGCCGTGGTGCTAATGTCCAATCCAAGAAAGCGTGCGTCTTTCGCCATGGGTTATCTCCTAAAATTTTCGATGATCTTACAGATTAGCAAGACCGGAAACCGAGCCGGAATTTCCATTTTGGACTTACAGTTCCCATTTCAGTATAATCCAGACCGCTGGGCAGTCTCCTAACCTGACCTTTTCGCAAAAGCAAAAGGAAAGAGATGGGAACACAGACCACGCGCGCGTGTCAAGCGAAATTAGGACACGACCCGGAATTGCGGATGAGTTGATAGCGCGCAGCAAGACATATGCAACCCAGGAACTGCCGGGTGCGTGATAGAACCCGCAAAAAGGAGAAATCGGAAATGAGGTTTTCCAAGTCGATTGTTTTCGCGACCCTGGTGGTGGGCTGGTTGTGGCTGCCGCTCCACGCGCAGACCACGTTGAAGGACGCATACCAAGGCTCTTTCTGGATTGGCGCGGCGCTCAACCGGGCAATCTACACCGATCGCGATGCCACCGGAGCGGCCCTCGTCAAAAGCCAGTTCAGCTCGATCACGCCGGAGAACGATCTGAAATGGCAGTCGGTCCATCCCACGGCGCAGAGTTTCGAATTCGCGGCAGCCGACCGCTTCGTCGAGTTCGGCGAAATGAATCACATGTTCATCGCCGGGCACTGCCTAGTGTGGCAGCACCAGACGCCGCGCTGGGTTTTCGAGGACGATAAGGGCAATCCCGTAAGCCGTGACGAACTGCTGAAGCGCATGCATGAGCACATTCAAACCGTCGTGGGCCGCTACAAGGGGCGCGTCAAGAGTTGGGACGTGGTCAATGAGGCCCTCGAGGACGACGGCACGCTGCGGCAAACGCCCTGGATGAAGATCATCGGTGAGGACTACATCGCCAAGGCCTTCCAATTTGCCCACGAAGCCGACCCTGAGGCGCAATTGATTTACAACGATTATGCCATGGAGAACGAGGCCAAACGCAACGGCGCGATAACACTCATCAAGAAGTTAAAGGACCAGGGTGTGCCCATCACCGGCGTTGGGCTGCAAGGGCATTACGACCTGGAATGGCCAACCCCCGAGCAGGAGGATGCCACCATCGCGGCATTCGGCAACCTGGGCATCAAGGTGATGATCACCGAGTTTGATATCGATGTGCTGCCGCGGGCGAACCGAAATCATGGCGCGGACGTCACCTTGAATGTTGAGGCCCAAGCCAAGCTGAATCCCTACGTGGACGGTTTGCCGGATGCCATGCAGCAGACGTTGGCAAAACGCTATGCTGATCTGTTCGCAGTCTTCCTCAAGCATCCCGGCCTCGTGAGTCGTGTAACTTTCTGGGGAGTAACCGACGCCGGTTCCTGGCTCAATTTCTGGCCGGTAAGAGGACGAACAAACTACCCGCTGCTCTTTGATCGCCATGGGCAACCGAAACCGGCGTTCTATGCGGTGATCAAGACTGCTTCCGCCAAGCAAGAGACGGCGAAGTAGGGCGGGCTGGGGAAGAACGCTACCCTCTGGCACCCGGGGCGGAGCTTGGGAGCGCGTGCCCGTCGGTTGATGGACACGCACTGCCAAGCTCCGCTCTGTCTGCCTTGAAGGATGACTTCATCCGAGCCAGGTCTTGAACGCCAGCAGGAAGCGCACCCGCTCCGCGCTCACCAAGCGTAGCTTGCCAACACTTCTCCCTGATCGCTCACCAGCAACAGAGCCGCTCGTCCGGGCTCGACCTTACCGGCAAAAACCATTCCACTCCTTATATCCCGGAATGACATTTCCGACGATGACGATTCCGAAGTCAGCACATAGAGTGTGGCATGTTCGAATACGGTGGGGCAGATGAGCATGCCGGGGTCATTCAACGTGGTCGAGTAGGCTTCCGTGACGTTGGCCGATTGCAGGGCATAGCGGTAAAGATCGCCGACAGCCTTGAGGTTGTCATTGAGTTCCACCGGCAGGGGCACAATCAGGATTCGGCCCTTGCCCAGAGGTTTTTCCAGGATGGATTGGCTATCGGGCAGAAAAAATCGTTCCAGAAGTGTTGTCTTGTCCCCAGGGAACGTAATCACCGCTGCTCCTCCCGGCCAGGTGGGGAGTAGGTTTTCCCGGGTGGTGAGCAACCCGGCAGGGACATTAAGTCCCAGTTGGCTCGCCCGCGCGGTGGCATGAAAGTGCTCGTCGTTATCGAATGGCCCGGTGACCAGCAGGGTGGCGCCCTCGCGAACTTTCGCCAGAATGGATTGCCAGGCCTGCTCATTGAGCGTCCAGGGGGACGGCAGCAGGATGAGCTTGGGATTTCCCAGTAATGGTGTCTGATACTCACCAACCACATACGCCGAGCCGCGTGCGTATTGGTAGAGCGCACGCACGCAGTTTTGCTGGGCTGCGAGGGCTTCGCCGTTGAACACCGAAAGCTGGAGCGATTGCGGCAGCACGATGGCGGTTTCCGGCAACTTCAGCCCCGTGGCGTAGGGCGCCGCCTTGGCGGCAAAGCCCGCCATCGCCCACATGGCATCTTCCCAGATCTTGTTTGAACCATCACTGCGTTTCATGCCGAAGTCGCCGCCTCTTCCCCATTCCCATTGCAGTGAGCCGCTATTGGCGGCGGCGAAACCCAGCGCCCACTTGCGCTCGACGAGGCCCAGGGCCGTCAATTCGTCGTAGCGCGGTTCGCCGTCGGGCCGCCAGACGGGCTGGTAACCCGTCTCACCCACAAAGTTGGGGATTCCCACGCGTTTGGCGGCCACCGAATCCCACAGCAGCGCGTCGTCCCGCCAATAGGTGTGATTCACGGTAAAATCCACCCCGGCGTCGGCATAGAATTGGTTCAGCACGCGATCGGCGACGCCTCCCTCATCCTGCCCCACGTCCACCAGTTGGCGGCTGCCCGTTGAGCGGATGCCCGCCACCATCTTAGTCACCCAGCGCCGAAACATCTCCTGCGCGAACAGGTTGTAATCGACGGCGCGCACCAGGCGGCGATTGCCGTAGCGCTCACGGGCGAGGTCATTGGGCTCCGGCAAGGGAAGGCTCTCAAAGCTCCCCAACTCTTCTGCTGTCACGTTCCAAGCGCGCGCCAGCTCATTCAGCGTCGCGTATTTCCGGCGCAACCACGCGCGCCACGCGGCGAGCTCCGTGGGATCGTTATTGGGGGTGTTGCCGCGCCACAGCCGCTTGGGGTTCGAGAAACTTGGCTCGTTGATGAGGTCCCAGCTCAGGTGCGGCACATCCTTGAAGCGCCGCACGATGGAAAGCTCGTAGGTCTGCTCGCCGCGGATGGCAACCGGATCCGTGTAGGGGTTGGTCCCTGGACCCAAAACGGATGATACCTCGTCCTCGCGGCGCATGATGGTCTGGGGGTCGAAGGCGCAGAAGGTGAAATTGACGTGAATGTGGTGGCGGGCGGCGGAAAGCAGGAACGCTTCCAAACTACGCAGAAAGCGCTCATTCACTTCGCCCGTCGAGCCGTCAAAAATCTCATTTTGCCCACCCCACACGCCCGTGCGGATGAAACTGACGCCGTGCTGCTCCATCTCAGCGAAGTCCTGCTCCCACACCCAGGCGTTGCCGGGGCCATGAAATCCCCACCCGTAGCCCTCGGTGGTGAAATAGTTGGTGCCGAAGGGGAAAAAGGGAATGCCGTCTTTGGTCAGGAAATCGCCCTTCACGCCGTATTGGTGCCCGGAGTGCAACAGTTGGTCGTCGCGGACCCAGAATCCGGTCTGATAGAACTCGCGTGCTTTGCCGGCGTCTTCATAGGTGCTGCGAACTGCATAGAGCCCCGGCGCCAGCGTTTTCTGATCCGCAAAAGCCACCGGCTCGGTCACGGCATCGCCGGCACAGTTCACTTGGCGTGTGGCGAGAACCTGGCTGCCTGCCAGCAGTTCGATTCGTACGCTTCCCGACTGCGGCTGCCCCAAGCGCTGCTTGCGCACGTTGGTCAGGCGGACGACAAGCTGGGGAATCTCGCCTGGCAGCAGCGTGGCGTTTTGCATCTCAACACGGAAGTTCGTGGCTCCCTGACGGGCGTAATCAGCCGCCTGGCGGACCACTTCGAGAGCCCCCGGTGACTGCCAGTATCCGGATTCAGGTTCGAAGCCGAGTATCACGACGCGCGCGCCGGACATTTGCCCTTGGATGCTGCTGAAGTCCGTGGCCACCACCGGCGCTGCCACGCGCTCGCCGGCCGCGTTCACCAGATAGCCCAAGCCGTGGGTTACCTCCGCGATTACAAAAACGCGCTTTGCCTCGACGTCGCCACCGCTGAAGGTTGAATTCCCCCACTCGAAATTCAGCCTGCCCCGCAGCGGCGCCTCGTAGGTATGCTCGACGCCAATGCGGCGAGAGTAGGCTGTTTCCGCCGGGTCGGCGATGAACTTGCCTGCTTCCTTCCGCACCGGAATGGTGAGAGGCCGGCCTCCTAGGACGAGCAGATTCCCGCCGCTCTGTAAATACTTCAGGACGGCAGGCCAAGCGTCGGCGGGAACGGCGGAGCCATAGGGGAGAACCAGCAACTCCGCGTCGCCGAGGGTTTCCGGCTTATTCAGCTCATCCAGACTCGCAAATTTCGGTTGTAGCCCGTCCAGAGCCTTCTGCAAGGTCGCCGGAGGGACGGGCTGGCTCTCGAGGGTGGGGAATCCGTCCTGCCACAACACCACGATTTTCCCATAAGCGGTGCCCAGGGAGATGCATAATGCCCATAGTACGAAGATGATTTTTACCAGTGTGCGCATGTTCGGACTCCTCAAGATGATTGTCAGGTCTTGGCGTGGGTGCTAGTGCCGGCTGGGGCGCGTATGTGCACTGGCGAAGATGCTCTCTGTCCCTGGCAGTGCCCTATCGCCATAGTCGGCCCTATAGAATGGACTTTTGCTGGAGAGTTTTCAAGCGGGGCAGTTGTAGGGGCGGTTCGCGAACCGCCCCTACGACGCATTACGAAACATTACGAAACGCCCTTTTCCGCCATCGCATGCGATTGCGGCCAGGGCGGTTCTCGAACCGCCCCTACGACGCATTACGAAACATTACGAAACGCTTTTTTCCGCCATCGCCTGCGATTGCGGCCAGGGCGGTTCGCGAACCGCCCCTACGAAGCGTCACGAAGCATTACGAAACATCACGAAATACCACGGAACGTCCCGCTTGCCCCAACGCATTCATCATCCCATCGTTTTCTGTCGATATATTGTGGACGCGGGGTTACGCGTTGGTGGGGCGGATCGCGAACCGCCCCTACGAAAGTGGAATCATGCCTTACGACCCAGAAATCCATCACCGCCGGTCCATCCGCTTGCGGGGTTACGATTATTCCCAGCCGGGCGAGTACTTCGTAACGATTTGCACGGAAGGGAAGGAGCATCTGCTTGGACAGGTCGTGGAAGGGGAGATGCACCGCAACGAGTGGGGCGATTCCGTTGCCCGCTGCTGGAAGTGGCTGACGCGGCGATACTCCCATGTCGGCCTGGACGCATGGATCATCATGCCCAATCATTTGCACGGGATTATCGTCATTACTGATGGTACGGGCGGTTCGGCAACCGCTCCCCATGTGCAATCGCTTGCGAAAGCTGTTGAGGGCGGTTCTCGAACCGCCCCTACGAAGCGCAAACCGTTGGGGAGCCTGGTGGGTGCATTCAAAACCGTCTCCACCGAGGATGTCAACGCGTTGCGGGGTGCTCCAAACCGCACCCTATGGCAGCGGGATTTTTATGATCACATCGTCCGCGATGAGGATGAATTGAATAAAATCCGGGAATATATTCAGACCAACCCGCTGCGATGGGCGACCGATCCGGAATTGATATAACGGTGCGCGGGGACGCGCCCGCCCACGCGGTGGGCGTATGAGCTGTCGTAGGGGCGGTTCGCGAACCGCCCTCCGCCCACGCAATCGCGTGGGACTGCGCATGAGGGCGGTTCGCGAACCGCCCCTACTTTCCATCCCACACCTTTTCTACACCGTCAGCTTCCACGGGGCGCGGTATTCGCGGCCGAGGAGTTTCTTTGCGGCGGCGCTGCCCTTCAGCAGTTTCTGGTTGGCGACGTCCCACTCCAGGTGTTCCCTGGTGCGCAGGGCGACGTTGGCCAGCAGGCAGCAACTGCTGCTGCGATGGCCGTATTCGATATCCGAGCGTGGGGTATTGCGAGTGCGCACGCAATCCAGGAAATTGCCCACGTGGATGGCCAAGCCGTCGTCAACTTTTTCCATCTTCATGGCCGGCACTTTACCCGCCTGCTGCCCTCCCGCCTGTTCCGCCGCGGACTTGTGCAGATCGCGGTAGTCGCCTTGCTCCACCGGCTCGGGAAAGACCTCGAAGCCGGAGCGGTCAAGGAACAGGGTGGCGTCAGTGCCATGGAACTCAATCCCGTAGGGGTGCTTGTACATGGAATTGGCGTTGCACAGGCGGTTCTCGTAGGTGGCGATGAAGTCGGGGTACTCCCAGGTGATTTGCAGTGTGTCGGGAGTCTCGGTGTTGTCCGTAATATAGTGCTTGAAGCCCATGGCGGTGATGCCGGTGGGCCCGTCGGTCTTCATGGCCCACTGCACGATGTCCATCAAGTGGACGCCCCAGTCACCCGGCCAGCCATTGGCGTAATCGTAGAAGTAGCGGAAGGTGGACCAGCGATTCTCCGCCACGCCGAAGCGCTGAAAATTGTAAGGGACCTTGGGCGCGGGGCCCAGCCAGAAATTCCAATCGAGCCCGGCAGGGGGTTCGGAATCAGCATAAACTCCCTGACCCTTGGGGTAGTTGTTGGCATAATTCCAGGTACGCACAAAGCTGACCTTGCCCAGCCCGCCGCTCTGTACCACCTCCGCGGCCTTCTGGAAGTGTTGATTGGAACGCTGCCAGAGTCCTGCCTGCACCACGCGGTTGTATTTGCGCGCGGCCGCCACCATCTTTTGGCCCTCTTCCACCGCCACGCAAATGGGCTTTTCCACGTAAACATCCTTGCCCGCCTTGCAGGCCTCCACGGCCGGAAGCGCATGCCAGTGGTCGGGCGTGGTGATCAGGACCACATCAACTTCTTTGTCGCCCAGCACGTCGCGAAAATCCTTCGAGGTTCTGGCCTTGCCGCCTGCCGCCGCCAGCCCTTTGTCCAAATTGGGCTGGTAGACGTCGCACACGGCCGCCACTTCCACGCCGTGGCGCATGAAGTTTTGCATGTCGTCCAAGCCCTGGCGCCCCATGCCGATCACACCCAGCCGGATGCGGTCGTTCGCGCCCAAAACCTTGGTGGTGCTGAACCCCGCCATCGATAGGCTGACGGCCGCCGTGGCGAAGCCTGCACGCTTCATGAAATCTCGTCGATTAATCTCATCCCCCATGATTTTCCCCTTTTCACTCTGACGTTATTAGGATTTGCGAACTTGCCCGCTCGCATCGCACGTGGCGTTTATATCGAGAAGTGAGAGGAAATTCAAGCATCTTTCGCAATACGGGATACGGGACACGGGACACGGGATACGCGATTGGAGAATCGGAATTCTCTTTCCTGTAGGCCGTGCCCCGAATCCTGAGGCCCGAGCCACGAGTGGTTTCCGTAGTTCTCATTTTGAATCGCCGTAGCGCAGCGCGGCGGAGCCGCAAGCAAGAATGTAGGGGCCAGCAGCGGTGGCCCTGGCCGAACGGTGTTCGGCCCTACGATGGGCGCGAGGATTCTTGCCAAAAGAGCAAGAATCTACGGCATGGCAATGCAGACCTTCGAGTGCGCAAGGCCTTTTCTCTGCGTCTTCGCGCCTCGGCGGTGAAAATAGGCACGGTGTCACCGCTCTGATTCCTGGGAAATCGTCCGGCTCTGGCGGGGAGGCGGTAACAGTTTGACGATTCCGGGATGTGGGGGTGAGGGGTCTTTTGCGGACGGTGGCGGTCAGTCCCCTTTGCCGGGTTAGCCACCGTAATGGTCCGGTCTTTGCCATGGGTTATTTGCTGCCGGGTTTCCACGGAAATCGCGGTTGTAGTGTAAAAGCCACACCTTGCGCTTTCGGACAAATTGTTTTCGGGGCATGGAAATGCCACAAGCCGAAGCTGGAGAATTGGGGCATTCATCGCAGGGAAAAGCTGCACTGCGTCATTATGTCGTAAGAAGCCTCTTAGATCGGGGATTATGTCTTGTCAATAAGGCCTAACCCGTTAAAAATATTGGCATTCTTGTTGTCCTTCTGAACACCTATTTGGCTCATGGCTTGCATAACTAATGTTGAGGGGCATAACGATGAGGGAGAATGCCTTGCGGGAAAGCTGCGGGAGAAGTGTGAAATGGATACGATGGGCAGCTAGGTCTTTGACCGCATGAAAAGATTCTATAATATCTTGTTTTTGGGGAATCTTTAGGCTTATACTGGGGCATGTCACGACGCCCCCTTGAGGTGCGAGTATCAGCTGAAGATCTGAAGCAGCTT
>Ga0326728_10004697_pt1 | contig 39870 bp, 33 predicted proteins | sample MB3enrmetagenome_FD_207602 | JGI IMG/M metagenome (GOLD analysis project Ga0326728, IMG submission 207602) | Lab enriched peat soil microbial communities from McLean, Ithaca, NY, United States - MB31MN | ecosystem: Environmental > Terrestrial > Soil > Wetlands > Peat | place: USA: New York... | reverse complement strand
AAAATACAACCCGGACTCCACTTCCCAGTGCGGCAGACGGCCGCGGCTGCGAATTCTTACGTCGCCGAATTCAGGCGCGTTGGCACCCTGTATCGCAGCCAGGAGTTCAGCTGCGCTTTTTGGCGGAAGTCTCTTCATGGGCAAGAATTGCACTCCGCATGAGCCATTTTGTGCAGACGTGAACGTCCCCACGACAGCCGGTCTGGAGACCGGCGCTACACGGAGCGGAGATTTCTTCATGGGCAAGAATTGTACTCCGCATGAGCCATTTTGTGCGGACGTGGACGTCCCCACGACAGCCGGTCTGGAGACCGGCGCTACACGGAGCGGAGATTTCTTCATGGGCAAGAATTGTACTGCGCATGAGCCATTTTGTGCGGACGTGGACGTCCCCACGACAGCCGGTCTGGAGACCGGCGCTACACGGAGCGGAGATTTCTTCATGGGCAGGAATTGCACTCCGCATGAGCCATTTTGTGCAGACGTGGACGTCCCCACGACAGCCGGTCTGGAGACCGGCGCTACAAGAGCTCCGGCGAGATTAGAAAGGCGGAGCGGCTTTGTTACAATTTTGAAGCCATGCCGCTTCAATTGTTCAACACGCTTTCCGCCAAGGTCGAGGAGTTTACCCCCAGCGAAGACAACCTGGTCCGTATGTATGCCTGCGGGCCGACGGTCTACGACTACGGCCATATCGGCAATTTCCGCACCTTTGTGGCGGTGGACATCCTGCGCCGCTTTCTGCGCCAGAGCGGTTACCGGCTGAAGCACGTGATGAACATTACGGACGTGGACGACCGCATCATCGAAAACTCGGCGCGGTTGGGCCTCACCGTGCGCCAGTACACGGAGAAATATACCGAGGCGTTTCTGGAAGATGCGGCCAGTCTCGGCATACAGACTCCCGAATACGTGGTCCGCGCCACCGAGCATATCCCCGAGATGGCGCGCTTTATCCGCCAGCTGGTGGACAAGGACATTGCCTACCGCACCGAGGACGGCTCCTATTACTTCCGCATCGCCCGCTTTCCGCAGTACGGAAAACTTTCCAAGAAGGACTTTTCCGGAATCATCGAGGGCGCCCGCGTCGATTCCGACCGCTTCGACAAGGAAGAGGCCCGCGATTTTGCCCTGTGGAAGGCGCCCAAGCCGGGCGAGGCGTTCTGGGAGACCGAAATCGGGCCGGGGCGTCCGGGCTGGCATATCGAGTGTTCCGTGATGTCGACGGAGTTCCTGGGCGAGACCTTCGACTTGCACGGCGGCGGCGAGGACCTGACCTTCCCGCACCACGAGAACGAAATCGCGCAGGCCGAAGCCCTGACCGGCAAGACCTTCTCCCGCTTCTGGATGCACGTGCGCTTCCTGCTGGTGGAAGGCGAGAAGATGTCGAAAAGCCTCGGCAACTTCTACACGTTGCGCGATCTGGTGCTAAAAGGGCACAAGCCTTCCTCGATTCGCTTCCTGCTCACGTCGGTGCCCTATCGCAAGCAACTGAATTTCACCTTCGACGGATTGACGCAGGCGGCAAATTCCGTAGAGCGTTTACGCAATTTCAAACGGCGGCTGGAAGGCGAGCGTTTCCCGGCGGGCGCCAATGGCAACGTGGCCGCGATGGCGCAGCGGGCGATGGAGCGGATGCGGGCGGGCTTGAACGACGACTTGAACACCGCCGAAGCGCTGGGGGCCATCTTCGATCTGGTGCGCGAAGTGAACGCCGCCGCCGACGCCGGCGAAGTGCGGCAGGACGATGTGGCCCTGCTGCTGGAAGCCCTGCAAAAGCTCGACGATATCTTCGATATCCTCACCGACGATGATGCCGCCAAGATCGGCCGCATCGTTGCCTGGGCGGACGCCGAAGGCAAACCGGTGGCGCCCGAGGCCCGCGCCCTGGCCCAGACCGCCGGTTTGGCCGACGGCGAGATTGCCTCCCTGATCGTCGAGATGCAGGCCGCGCGCAAAGCCCGTGACTTTGCCCGCGCCGACGCTCTCCGGTCCCAGTTGAATGAAGCCGGCATCGTCGTCGAAATCACCAAAGACGGCGCGCGCTGGAAAAAGAAGTGAGGAGCCATCCGGGAACGGCATACACCGGGCCTAAAGGCCCTGGCTTGGTCACGTCCTGTTCACCGGGCTAAACAGGCTGCTGAAAAACTGAATTTTGTGGGGGCTGCGAAAAAAATGTCGCGTTTAAATTCGATATGAGCGCTCCGTGAGCTCAGGGTGAGCATCTAGCCTCTTCCGAAACGAGTAGGTTTCGAGTTTTTCAGCAGCCTGTAAAGCCCGGTGCTTCCACCGGTGCGTACCCAATTGTCACTCGAAATGCAGGAACTCCAGGCGCCGGGCTTCAGCCCGGCGAAAAATGAGCTACAGAGTGATGCGTGTTTGTGCCTGAATTCGCCAAGCTAAAGCCCGGTGCTTCCACCCTCAGGCGCAGGATGTACGTTCTGCTCATGAATTATCCAGATCAGCCGCAGATCAACGCCGAGAAACGCCGATCGGAACCCTGAACAAGCCCTTTTTCTTTCTGCGTTCCTCAGCGTTAATCCGCGGCTGAAGGGGTATGGCTGGCCGCTAGGCCGCCGGCCGTTTCTTTTTCTTCTTTTCAACCTCGGCGGAGCGGAATTCTTCTTCGGTTTCTTCCAGTTCCTGGTCCAACGGCTCAAAATCGGGCAGATCATCTTCCGGGTCGTAACGGCTGTCGTCCTCAAAGAGCCGATCATGGGCGAAATGAATGTCCTTGCGCTTGCTGTCTTGACTCATTTTTTGCCTCCTATTTCACGGTCACGGGTGCGAGGTCGATCGGGTTGTCGGGTGGAAGTGGCGAGTGCTCTCTTATTCGACGCCTGCGGAGGCCGGAAGGTTAACCGGCAATGAGAAGGGGAAGCAAAAATTTGCGGCCCAACCACGGTGCCTTAGGGTTGGCTGGAAACTGCAAACTGTAAACTGTAAACCCGGTTTTTGGCCGAGGGCCGACGGCCGAAAGCCGACGGCTGCCTTAGATGTGGTACTCGATCTCGGGTTCCACGTCGACCTTATCGCAGCCGTCCAGGTAATTATCGGCGGCCTCGCGGCGGCCTTCGAGCGTCCGCACCCGCTCGTTGAGTTCTTTGATGCGATCGATCACCGCGTTCAGGGCCTGCGAAAGCGGGTCGTTGATCTGTTTGGGATCGGTGATCACCACCCGCTTTCCGTTCTGGAAGACGATGTGACCGGGAACGCCGACCACCGTGGAATTCTCGGGCACATCGCGCAACACGACCGAACCCGCGCCGATGCGGCAATTCTCGCCAATGGTGATGTTACCCAGCACTTTGGCGCCGCCGCCGATCACGACGTTGTCGCCGACGGTGGGGTGCCGCTTGCCTTGTTCCTTGCCGGTGCCGCCCAGGGTTACTCCCTGATACAGCGTGACATCGTTGCCCACGATCGCCGTTTCACCGATGACCACACCCATGCCATGATCGATGAATAATCTCCGCCCGATCAGCGCGCCGGGGTGAATTTCGATGCCCGTAGCCCAGCGCGCCACCTGGGAAAGGAAGCGGGCCAGGATGCGAATGCCGTGCGTCCACAGCCAATGATTTATGCGATACGCCCATACCGCATGCAGGCCCGAGTAACACAACCACACCTCAAGCCAGTTCTTGGCGGCGGGATCGCGCTCGAAAACCGAGGCGATATCTTCCCGGATCGAACCCAACAACCCTATGGGTGCGGTCTTCGGGTCACTAAGATCGTGAGCTACGGTGGTCGCTGTCATACCGATGCCGTTTCCAGCTCCATGGCCTCTTTCCGGAGACTGTCGAACAGGATACTGCTGAGATAGCGTTCGCCGAAGTCGGGCAATATCACCACAATCAACTTGCCCTTGTTCTCCGGGCGTTTTGCCACCTGAATCGCGGCCCAGGTGGCGGCGCCGGCGGAAATGCCGACCAGCAGCCCTTCCTCCCGTGCCAGGCGGCGGGCCATCACGATCGAGTCGTCGTTGCCGACCTTGAAGGTTTCATCGATGAAACTCGTCTTCAGGTTGTCGGGAATAAATCCGGCGCCCAGTCCCTGGATCTTATGCGGCCCGGGAGGCCCGCCGCTGATGACGGCGCTATCCGTGGGTTCCACGGCAACCACCCGGAATTCCGGCTTCTTCGGCTTGATGTACTCACTGATACCGGTCAGCGTGCCACCGGTCCCGACGCCGGAGATCAGAATATCCACCTTGCCGTCGGTATCGTCCCATATTTCGGGCCCGGTCGTCCGGAAGTGGATTTCGGGATTTGCCGGATTCGAAAACTGCTGCAGGATGTAGGCGCCCGGAATCTGCCGCAGCAGTTCCTCGGCTTTTGCAATCGCGCCCTTCATGCCCTTGGCTCCGGGAGTAAGCAGCACCTCCGCGCCCAGGGCACGCAACAGCACCCGGCGCTCCATGCTCATCGTGTCCGGCATGGTCAGGATCAAGCGATATCCTTTTACCGCGGCCACGAAGGCCAGGGCTATGCCGGTATTGCCGCTGGTGGGCTCGACCAGCACGGTGCGCTTGGGATCGATCTGCCGGGAGCGTTCGGCCGCATCAATCATGGCTACTCCGATGCGATCCTTCACGCTGTTGCAGGGATTGAAACTCTCCAGCTTGGCGGCCACGGTGGCCCCCGCGCCTTCGGTAACGCGATTCAGGCGAACCAAGGGGGTGTGGCCGATCAGTTCCGTAACATCATTCGCGATTTTCATACTGGACTCCTTGCTCCTAAATACTACAGATGTTGCAAAACGCAAAAGCGGTGCGCTCGATGGCGGGAGTCAACAACAACAACAGCAGCAGCAAAGGACAGAGCGTAACTCGAGGCAGGGTCTCATCTCGACTCAAGAGTAAACCTCGCCCGGAGCCCGCTGTCAAGTGGGACCTCAGGATGGGCCGCTTTTTCTCAGTCTCCGGGACCCTCGACGGGAGCCAGCGCGGGCTGTGATTCTCCCATGCGGGTCTTCAGCTTGGCTCCGGTCACCATTGCCACCGCGGCTACGATGATCGCCGATCCGGCCAGAATGTAGCCGGTAATCCGTTCGTGAAGCACCAGCCAGCCCAGAAACACCGCAACCATCGGATTGACGTAGGCATAAGTGGCCACCTTGGCCGTGGGCACGCGGCCGAGCAGCCATATATATGAGCTGAAGCCCACCCAGGAGCCGAAGATCACCAGATAGAAGACCGCGCTGGTACTGCGCCAGGACCAGAGGGCGTGCGACCATTCCCCGAGCAAAAGCCCGGCTGCCAGGTTGATGATCCCGGCGAAGAGCATCTGGTAACTGGCGGCGGTCATGGGATCGACGGGAAGGTCCCAGCGTTTGGACATCATGGAACCGTAAGCCCAGGCGAAAGAGCCCCCGAGCAGGCTCAGGCAACCGAAGAATTCGCGACGGCCTAGGTTGGTGGTATGACGCAACTCCGGCCATAACAGGACCACGATGCCCGCCACTCCGAGAATCAAGCCGGCCAGCGCGCGTACGGTAATGCGGTAACCACTGGGGAAGACCCAGGTTTCCAGCATCAGAAACCACATGGGCATAATGGCCACAATCAATGCCGCCAACCCGCTCGGAACCCATTGTTCCGCCCAGGACAATACGCCATTCGAAATGCTCAACAACAATATGCCCACAACGGCGAGGCGCCACACCTGGCCCGGAATCAAGGCGATGTGCCGCCCATTGAGCGCGCACCAGAGCAGCATTAAGGCTCCCGCGGCCAGAAAACGCGTGCCGGTCATCAATACCGGGGGAATGTCCGCTACCGCAATGCGGATGGCCAGATAGGTCGAGCCCCAGAATACGTAGACCAAGCCAAAGGCGAGGATTATTTTGCCGCGGGACTGGCGTTCGGCAGTGCTCATGGGCGTGCAATGCTACTGATCAATGTAGCAGACGGGCAAAGTGGCGAGTCACGAGTCACGAGTCACGAGTTGCGAGTTCAGAACCGCCCACCCGCGACATGTGACTCGCCACTCATTTCTTCACTTCGACGGCATAGACCGCGGTCGGGCCGTCCATATTCGAGCGGAAGACAATCCATTTCATGTCCGGAGTGAAGCTGACATTCGGTTCCAGCGTGTAATCATGCCTGGCCAAGTTGACGAGCCGCTCGGCGGCAAATCGTCCCGATTGAATCAGTTCCGGCTTGTCGATGCCTTGGTTGGGAATCAGTTCGGGGCGAAAAAGATAGATCCACTTGCCGTCGAAGGCATGAGCCACCATTTTTTCGTCGCCGCCATCGCCGGCAAACAGCGAGCCGTCGGGAGAAACGTTGAAATGCACCGACCACTCATTCCGCTGCAGGTGATAGCGGATACGGCGCCCGGTGGCCACTTCATAGCCGGCCACCCAGAAATCCTCGCCGCGCGGGGTCTGCAAGTCGTACCAGACGGTTTTGCCGTCGGCGCTCCAGAATTCGTGGCCGGCGATTTCCATGGTCATGGTGCGCTCGTGGACCTTGGTCAAACCGCTGCCATCGGTGCGAATCAGCCAGAGGCGGTCGACTTTGTGCCAGGGGCCTTCATGACAGAACATAAGCAGGCCGGGATCACCCGGAGAAAATTGCAAATGATTCAACCAGTCGGAACTGCGCAGTATGGTCTTGATTTCGCCGGTCTTCACGTTGACGGTAAACATGCCCATGGGAATGTGGGCGGCGAAGCGCTCGTTGAACCATAGGCCTCTGGCGCTGCGTAAATCCAGCGGTTTGTTCTCCCCTGCCGGATGCGCCGCATCCTCCTTCCGGGGTTCTTCATACGTGCCGGCCAGAAGGGTTTCGTCGGCATTTACGGTGTACACGCTGCCATGCGGGGGAAGTTTCACGATTTTCCGGGTGACGTGGCTGGCCGGGTCGATGACGTAAACCGCGTCTCCTTTGGTGTAATACACCTGACCGGTTTTGCGGCCGGCCATGATCGGCGTGACCCCATCTTCCACCAGCGGATCGATCTGCCCGCTGGGCAGCTCGATGGTAGCGAGCCCTCCATTCGGGGTCGTGATCAGGACTTTGGTTCCCCCCGCCGTGTACGCATACTGGTGGAAATAAAGGCTGGCACTGCCCGGTTCCTGCGATAGCCGGACAATGCGATGCCCAGTCGCGGGATCAACCCATTCCTTCGGAGCCTCGGCAGCAGCAGCAGCAGCACTTGCGAAGATCAACAGGCCGGCCACAATCGCTCTTGACATAAAGCCTCGCCTCAGTAAGAACGGTACCGCTTGTTGGCAAACTACGCCACCGGTCATTGGCAGCAATCTTGTATTCCTTCGCCGGCCGCATTTATGCTGTCCCCACACCCGGTTCCTCCGGAGATATCATGTCCATGCTTTCTCGCAGCCGACGGCTGCTGATCTTTCTGCTTTTGATGAGCGCAAACGCGTGGTGCGCGGGGGCGTTCTTTAACGTACTGGACTACGGAGCGCGCAACGATGGTTCCGCCAGCGCGACCGAGGCCTTCCGGGCCGCGATACAAGCGGTAAAGGCAGCGGGCGGGGGAACCGTTTACGTACCCGCCGGGACGTATGTCACCGGGCCGATCGAACTGGTAAGCAATCTGGTGTTTTATGTCGATGCCGGCGCTACGCTACGCTTCCCGGCCACCCGGTTGCCGTTCACCCAGGGGCGGGAGCAGGGCATTGAGTGTCTTACGCCAGTTCCGCTGATCGGCGGGCGCAACCTGGAGAACGTCACCCTTACCGGACGGGGAGTGCTCACCACGGACAATGCCGAGTGGCTCAAGATCATGCCGCGCGAAAGGGCTTCCGGCTCCGATCCGGGAACCGCTTTTGGGCCCAACTGGGAAAAGCTGCTAAAGGACTTGGAGGTCAAGACACCAGCGCCGGCGGTGGACTACGAAAAAGCCGCGCCGGAACTCCGCCCTTCGTTTTTCCGCGTAATGGACAGCAGGAACGTACTGGTGGAGGGCGTGCACTTTGTCGGGTCGTCGATGTGGACCATTCATTTGCTGTACTCGGATAACGTGGTGGTGCGCAACGTCATCATCGAAACCTATCCCGGAGTGCATACGGACGGCATCGCCGTCGATTCCAGCCGCAACGTGCGCATCTCCGATTCCTATATCGACACAGGAGACGACGGCATCGTTATCAAGTCGGGCAAAGACGCCGATGGGCGGCGGGTGAACCGGCCCACTGAAAACGTTTCCATCACCAATTGCACGGTGCGTCATGCGCACGGCGCGGTCGCCATTGGCAGCGAAATTTCGGGAGGCGTCCGCAATATTGTTGCCAGCAACATCACTTGCCGCGATACCCACATCGGGGCGCGCATCAAGAGCCGGCGCGGACGCGGCGGCACGGTTGAGGACGTACGTTTCGACAACTGGACCATGGAAAATGTGATCCAGGGGATCGTGGTCACCAGCTATTACATGATGGAAGGCGAGGTCAAGACGGGCGACGAGCCGGTATCCGAGCGAACCCCCGTGTTCCGCAACATCGCCATGAGCAACATGACCATCCACAACGCGCGGCTGGCCATCGATGTGGAAGGATTACCCGAGATGCCGGTATCCGGAGTGCGCATCAGCGACGTGATCGCTTCCGGCAGGCGCGGCATGATTGCGTCCGATACCGCGGGGCTGGAACTGCATCAGGTGCAGGTGGACGCGGAGAGAGGAGCGGCATTCCTGATTCGCGACTCCAAAGAGCTCGAACTGGACGGCATTTCCACGCGCAAGCCGTTGGCCGGCCTTCCCGTGCTGCGGCTGGACCGCTGTCCGGACGCCATCGTGCGGGCCAGCCGCGCCTTTCCCGGCACCGGCACGTTCCTCTCCGTGGCTCCCGGCGAATTGAAGAACATCACGCTGGAAGCCAACGTTCTCGGCGACGCGCAGAAGGCCACCGAAGAAGCCGCCGCCGACCCCGGGAAGCTCAATCCTCCTGAATCTGGGCTGGAGCCGTAAGACCTTTTGGCCGCAGATCAACGCAGATAAGCGCAGATTGCCCTAAAGCGGTTCCGCAATAAATGTGGCCTGCTTGATAGGGCACACCTTCAGGCATCCTTTCAAAGTCCGGTTACAGCAATCCTGGAATTGCTCCAGGTTTATCTGCGTTCCTCTGCGTTGATCTGCGGCTGAGGGATCGGGTTTCTATTCGTAATGCAAGGCCTGCACCGGATCGAGCTTGGCGGCGCGGGCGGCGGGATATAACCCGGAAATCAGCGTAACCAGCACCGAAAAGGCGATGGCGCCGGCTACCAGCCACCAGGGCACCAGCCAGAGGTTTTCGGCGGGCAATTGCTGACGCCGCAGGTAGTAGTTGGTCCCCAGATTGATGATACGTCCCAGAATCCAGCCCAGCAGCACTCCCAGTGCTCCGCCAACCGCGCCCATGGCGGCAGCCTCGGTAAAGAACAGCCGCTTCACGTCGCCATCGCTGGCGCCCACGGCTTTCATGATTCCGATTTCGCGGCGGCGTTCCAGAATGGCCATCACCAGCGTATTGATGATTCCCAGCGATGCCACGGCCAGCGCCAGGCTGCCAAAGATGCCCAGAAACAGATCGAGCACGGCAAAGAAGCGCTGCAGATTCCGGGTGGCATCCAGCATGGAAAGCGCGCCGAAGTCCATCTTCTTAACCGCGTCCTCCACCTGTTCGACATCGTTGGGGGAAGCTACGCGCACCGTCAGGTTCTCAAAAGTCCGGCCTTTGGCCTCGGGAGCGGAGGTGAGTCCGCGCAAATCGCCCGGCTGCATCACATTCAGCGATTCCGCCAGTTGTAAGGGGATAAATACGCCGGCGCCGGCCATGCCGCGAAGACCGCTGTAAGGTTCGCGATCGACAATGCCCACCACGCGCAACTGGCGCTCGCGCCGCAGCAGGGAAAACCCGCCGGCCTCGGCAGCGTTGCTCAGCGGCTGGCGCTCGGCATAGTTGATGACAATTTCCTGCCCCAAAAGGGATGCTACCTGGGGATTGAGTTCCTTGGCGAAATCGGCCAACAGAATGGCTTCCTCCGCCTGCGGACCGGAGAAAAAGCGGCCTTGTGCGTCCTCGAAGGCCTCATTTTGTGCGGCTGAAGGCGGCAGACCGGCGACATTGGCAAAGGTGGGTTTGCCGGCATAGCGGACTTCGGTGGCAAAGCGGATCTCGGGGTAAACCTCAAGGACATGGGGCAGCTTGGCAATCGTTGCCCGCGCCGCCTCGTCGAGCGTCCGCGTTTCGGTGGGCTGGGGGCGCATGCCGCCGCCGAAGCCGCGGAATTGGCGATGGGAACTGACCAGCACCGTATCGAACAGGCCGGAATGCATCAGGCGCTTGCTGGCCATGGTTTGCAGGCCAATCCCCAGGGAAAGCATGGCTACCAGTGAAGCCACGCCGACGGCAATGCCCAAGGTCGTAAGCGAATTGCGCAGCAACGATTCGCGCAGGTTCCGGGCGGCCAGATCGAGGACGTCCTGGGCTTTCACTGTGGCCCTCCATCCGCGCACATCCTGCCATCGGCCATAAAGACGATGCGCTGGGCAAAGCGCTCGGCCAGCGCCCGTTCGTGCGTCACCATCAGGACGGTCATCTCCAGAGTGCGGTTGAATTCGCGGAGCAGCTTCAGGATTTCCTCTCCGTTATGGCTGTCCAGGTTGCCGGTAGGTTCGTCGGCCAGCAATACCGCCGGACGATTGACCAGCGCGCGCGCCAGCGCGGCCCGCTGCTGCTCGCCGCCGCTGAGTTCGGCGGGGCGGTGCGCCAAACGCGCTCCCAGTCCCACGCGCTCCAGCGCTTCCCGGGCGCGTTGCCGGCGCGTGTCGCGCTCCACTTCGGCGAACCGCAATGGCAGCTCGACGTTTTCCTGCACGGTCATCGAGCCGATCAGATTGAACGCCTGGAAAACGATGCCCGCGGTCTGCCGCCGGTAACGCGCCAGTTCTTCCGGAGTCATACGGGCCAGATCGCGCCCTTGCACGACGACGGCGCCGGATGTGGGGCGATCGAGTCCGGCCAGCAGATTCAGCAAAGTTGACTTGCCCGAACCGGAACTTCCAAGCAGCGCCAGGAATTCGCCGTGGCCCACCGTAAGGCTGACGCCATCGACCGCCCGCACCACCGCGCTGCCCATCTGGTAGTAACGGCAAAGAGCTGAGGTCGAAATTTCAGGCGCGGCGCTGCTGGTCATCGTGTCTTTATGGTACAGGGTGGAAACGCGGGCTGGAAAGGCACGATGAAGCACCGTTGATTCCGGATGCGAACGGAAATATCGGTACCCGGTTCGAGGACATCCCGAAGGGATGGCCAGATGAAAGCCCGGGGTTTTAACCCCGGGAACCGGTGGAGCACCTTGCCGTCCTGTAAGGACGGCTGATGTTTCGCGGGACTTCGGTCCCGCGAGGTTTCGGTCTAAAATGGCGAGCCATGGCACATACCTGCATAAATGCTCTCTATCATTGTGTGTTCTCAACCAAGGATCGCCGCAAGATCATTACCCCTGAAATCCGTCCGCAACTCTGGGCTTATCTTGGTGGGATCGCACGCGAGATCAGCACGCATGCGCTGCTGGTTGGCGGTACTGACGATCACGTGCATCTTCTGTTGCAACTGCCAGCGGTAATGTCAATCGCCAAGGCGATGCAGGAGATCAAAGGCGGGTCTTCGAAGTGGGTGCACGAGAGCCATCTGCCGGACTTTGCATGGCAATCCGGCTACGGTGCATTCACGATTGGCGCTTCTCAGAAGCAAGCAACCCTGGCCTACATTACCAACCAGGCCGAGCATCACAAGAAGGCCACGTTTAAACAAGAGTTTCTCGGATTCTTACGGAAGAATGGAGTGAAATACGATCTTCGGTTTATTTGGGGATGAATGCACGGCGGCGCGGGACTGAAGTCCCGCGAGACATCAGCCGTCCCTTCAGGACTGGCCCGTGGGGTATCGGTTCCCGGGGTTAAACCCCCGGGCTTTCATCTTGCCATCCCTGCGGGATGGCTGGCAGGTGTTACCGATGTTCCTGTTCGCACCCGGTTTCCATACGACCGTGATTGGCGAGTTGGAAGGTGGAAGCCAACTGAATCAGGCCTTTCTCAACACAGCAAAAATCCCAGCGTCGTCACTTTGGCTTCGGCGGGGGCGGGGAAGAAGCGGGCGCTCACGCCCAGGCTCACGACGCGCAAGTCGCCGTTCTTCTGAAAGGGCGAAGGAGTCAGGCGGTAAAGATCCTCTTCCGGGGAGTGCGAAATGCGTACGGGCCGATCGGTCAGCCGTTGCGGAAACTCGGCTTCACCGCGGGCGCCGGAACACAGATACAGCGACAGAAGATCGCAGAACTTCAACACCTCCAGCAGAGCATCGAGTTCCGCGGCGGTGGCGGCGCAGCTGGCGTGCAGCCGGTGTTGCCGCTCGTCTTCGCGGTGCAGAAAGGCGGTGATCAATTGACGGCCGTTACTATCGAGGCCGGCGCCGTTGTCGAGCCGAAAATGGCCCAGCTCGCAGAAGTGCCGGCTTACGATGATCCCGCCTGCTGGACACACGCTTTCGACACGGTCGATGGACGCGGCCCAGGCCTGCAGAAATTCCTCGGGGCCAAATTCCACAAACGCGATGGGCTTGCCATTCGTGCAGAGGCGCGGCGGTGTTTGGGGATTCGATTCCTGGGGGAACATTGCCCACCCGGAGTCATGCAGGGCAATGGCGCGCGCGACCTGCGCCTCCACCCGCGGAAAACGATCGGAGACGAATTGCGCGGCCAACTCGCCCGACAGGTTGGCGTGATCGGGTTGGCTGATCAGCCAATATCCCTCGGCGCAGCTCTTCTGCCGTTCCGCGATGGCAATCCATACGGGAAGAATCGCGCTCCCGGCGCGGGCAGTGTCCGATTCCAGGGGACGTAAGACCATGAATTCGATTTACCTTCTTGCCCGAGCTCGCATGGGTGCGGCCGCCGCTTTTTCCGGTCCGGTGCTGTGGGGCGGCTTGCGCATTCCGTCGAGCAATTCCTTGAGTATTATGGCGCAGTTGTGCTCCCGGTCGCGTGATGCATAAACCAGGGTGAGCTTCCGGCGGCCGGCTGCCATGTCGTAGAGCGCCTGTAAAGGCTCCTGCGCCTCCGGCGCGCGGAGCTCAGTCAAATAGTGCTCGCGGAACTTCTGCCACATCGAGGGCCGTTGGTGGAACCACTGGCGCAGTTCGGTGGAAGGCGCCACCTCCTTCAGCCAGCGATCAAGGTGAGCGGCTTCCTTGCTGAGGCCGCGCGGCCAGAGCCGCTCCACCAGCACCCGCCGGCCGTCGGCCGGGCGGGCTCCCTCATAAACGCGTTTGACGGCAACCGCCATGTCATTTTCTATAATAATTACTTGACGCAAAAGCTCAACCGCGCGTTGCCGCCCCTGCGCCGCCGTCGAGGTGGCGGCATTGCCCTGTCCCGGATTTCGCGATTGCTGGCGATCGGGCTGGCACTGGCGGCGCTCTGCGGATGCCAGGCGGAGCGCCGCAAAAGCGATGCTGAACTCGGACTCAATCCCACGCAGGCGCTCGGACGTCAGATTTTCGACCGCCAATGCGACCGCTGCCACGAGGCCTACAGCTCGCATCCCCGGAAAGGGCCAAGCCTGCAAGGACTGTTCAAACGCCCCTATCTGAAAAACGGCATGCCCGCCAACGACGAACGCGTTCGCGAAATCGTGGTCTCCGGCCGCGCCATGATGCCGGGATTCAGCCGCACCCTCACGCCCCGGCAGGTGGATGAACTTATGGAGTACTTGCATACCTTGTAGCTGGTAGCTCGTAGCTGGTAGTTAGCAGCCAGGGGCCGCCAACCGCAAGGACGCAACTTCGGCGCAGAAACGGGCTCCTGACTACTAGCTGCTGACTGCTAACTACTGATTTCAAAAACCTCGGCGTTTGCCGGTGCGGGGATTAACCGGAACGGCTGGCCGGACGTGCGCGCCAGAAGAACTCCCAGCACCCCGCTATGTGCAACTATGGCGACGGTGCCTGAAACATTTTCTCCTTGAACCTGAAGGTAGGCGCTTTCCACGCGCTGACGGAAAGCTTCAAAAGGCTCACCTCCGGGCGCAGTCAGGCTGGGAAACTGCTCCATCCATTGCCTGGCAAATTGCGGATCACGCAACTCGATCTCCCTCCACGTAAGACCTTCCCACTCGCCGAAATCCATCTCCCGCAAACCATCCATCACGGTCAGTGGAACTTCGCGGGTTGCCGCAATGGCTTCGGCGGTCATGACGGCGCGCCGAAGAGGGCTGCAGAAGATATGACTGATAACAGTAGCGCGGAGCTTTTCCGCTAGTTCGCGGGCCTCGACTTCGCCGGCGGAGCTGAGGAACGGATTGGAGCTTCCGCAGAAACGCCCGGCGAGCTGGCTCTGGGCGTGGCGAATTAGAAGAATGGAACTCACCAATGCACCAGCACGGCACAAGCATAGATTGCGATTTCGGTCAGTTGATTCGTAGCTCCCAGGCAATCACCGGTGACCCCGCCGATCCGGCGCTGATAATACCACGCGGTCAAGCCGGTTACGGCAATGGCGGCCAGCAGCGGAAGCAGCGCTGGTCTGCCCATAAGGCCGGCCACCATGGCGACGGCCAACGCAGTGCCTAAGGGTACGGCGTAGCGGGGAAGGTGCAAGGCGAGTCTGGCGCTTTGGCCCGTGGTTCCGCGAGCGGAGGGCAGAAACGCGGCCAGGGGCAGCGATGTCCAACGGCATAAAACCTGGGCGGCCATCAGGGTGGCCGCGGCCTTCGACGCCGGAAGGGCGCCCAGCAGCGCAAATCGAGCCAGCAGAGACAACGTAAGCGCGATCACGCCGAAGCTGCCGATACGACTGTCTTTCATGATGGCCAGAATCTTGTCCCGGCCGTGGCCACCGCCAAAACCATCGGCGACATCGGCCAGTCCGTCCTCGTGCAGACCGCCGGTAATGATCACCAGGAACCCCAGCACGGCAATGGCTCGCAAGGAAGGGGCCAGGGAGTAGCGGCGGCATATCCAATCCACCAGTGCGCCCCCGCCGCCAATTACCAACCCGACCACGGGAAAGAAAACCGCGGCGCGTCCCGGCATATCCTCCGACCAGGGCGGATTGCCCGCGGGAATGCGCGTCAAGAACTGGAACGCGATCTGGAAAGCATGCAGCGTGCGTTTCATTCGCTATTCGGCTTTCTGACTGACTCCGGCAGAGGCAAAGGTGGCCATTTCGTTGTACACGCGGAGCGCCGCTTCCACGATGGGAAACGCCAGTACCGCCCCGCTGCCTTCTCCCAGCCGCAGGTTCAGGTTGAGCAGCGGATCCAGTTCCATATAGTCGAGGAGAATACGATGGCCCGGCTCCTGGGAAGCATGCCCCGCCAACATATAGTCGCGGCACGCGGGAGCAAGCAGAAATGCCACCGCCGCGGCGCTGGTGGAGATGAAACCGTCGATGACCACCGCCATGCGCCGGGCCGCTGCGCCCAGCACCATTCCGGTCATGGCGGCGATTTCATATCCTCCGAGACAGGCCAGCAGGGCCAACGGGTCGGCCAGTTCCTTGGCGTGCATGGCGACCGCCCGGCGAACCACGTCAACCTTATGGCGGCGGGCATCATTCGCGACTCCCGTTCCGGCGCCCGTTACCTGGTCCGGATCTGCCTTGGTGATGGCAGCGGTGATGGCGGAGGCCGACGTGGTATTGCCGATGCCCATTTCACCGATGGCCAGGATTTTTCTTCCCTCATCGGAGGCTTGCTGGGCCAAGCGCAGCCCGGTGCTTATTGCGGCAAACATTTCGGCGCGAGTCATCGCGGGCTCGCGCAGGAAGTTCCGTGTCCCCCGGCGCACCTTGGCCTGCACCAGACCTGGCGCGGGAGCAAAGTCTCCGGCAACGCCCATATCGACCACCACCACGCCGGCGCCAACCGTGCGCGCCAGCACATTGACGGCCGCGCCTCCGTTTATGAAGTTCAGCACCATTTGAGTGGTGACTTCCTGGGGATAAGCGCTGACTCCTTCGGCGACCACGCCGTGGTCGCCGGCGAATACATATACCGCCTTCCCGTCGCAACTCGGGCGGGAAGACTGTTGTATCGACACCAGGCGCGCCGCAATCTCTTCCAGACGTCCGAGACTTCCCTGGGGTTTGGTAAGTTGATCCAGATGTCCGAGGGCGATATGGTGCCAGCGCTCGGAGCGGGGCTGAATGGCTTCGATGGCCTGTAGCACTTCAAGCGGCAGATTGGGTGCGGTGTTCATCTTGAGTTCCTCTTCCGCAAAGGCCGGGTTTGGCGATGGCTGCGCTCCGTCGTCTGCGGATGAAGTTGCGGATCGCCCTGCGAACGGTGGCCGAGGTGAAACGCAGCGTGCACGCGCTGTTCCTCCAGGACCTCCGCGGTCGGACCAAACATGTGACCGGCGGCATCCGTGAGCAGGAGCGTCAGGGGAAAGTGGGCGCGCACCGCCGCCAGATCATGCATGGCGGCGACGATGGTGAGGCCGCGCCCATGCAGGTCCAGCAGCAAATGCAGGAATTCCGCCTGCCGTCCGATGTCCAGATGTTGCAACGGTTCGTCCAGCAGCAGCAGACCCGGCTCCTGAGCCAAAGCAATGCCCAGCTTCACCCGCTGTTGCTCGCCGCCGGAAATCTCGTTCATGGTGCGGCCCCGCAGGTGGGTAATGCCGGTAAGCTGCAGCGCCCGCTCCACCGCGGCCAGATCGCTTTGCGATACTCCGCCCAGCCACCCCCGATGGGGAGTTCTGCCTTGAGCGACAATCTGCTCCAGGGTAAACGGGAAGGGAATATCCAGATGTTGGGGAACCAGCGCGACCGTACGGGCCAGTTCCCGGCGCTGCCAGGTGTCGACCCCGCGGCCGGCAATTTGGATCGTGCCCCCGGATGCGGAGAGCAGTCCCGCCGCCAGGCGAAGCAGAGTGGACTTCCCCGCGCCATTCGGGCCGACCAGAGCCATGAGCCCGTTGGACGGCAGGGCAAAGGATACATCGGTCAGGATCGGCCGCAAGCCATAGGTAAACGATACCTGTTCAAATTGGAGGAAAGCGTTCACAAGTACACCTCGCGCCGATGCCGGCGAAGCAGATACAGAAAAGCCGGCCCGCCCACGAATGCCGTCAGCATGCCCACCGGAAGTTCATAAGGAGCTCGTATGCTGCGGGCGAAGGTATCGGCAATCACCAAAAACAGCGCGCCCGCCAGCACACAGACCGGCAGCAGCCGGACATGATCGGGACCGCGAACGAGGCGCACCAGATGAGGAATCAACAAACCGACAAAACTGATAATACCGCCGAGCGAAACCGAAACCGCGGTCAATAACGATGCCGCGATGATGATCGCCATGCGCGTGCGCTCCAGATTGAGACCCAACTGCTGAGCGTAGTCATCGCCCAGGGCCAGCGTATTGAGGCGCGCGGAAAGCGGGACGGCGGCGGCAATGCCCGCGGCCGCCAAACTGGCGGCCACCGCCAGTTGCGGCCAGGTGGGGACACTGATCTGACCGTGCAGCCAGGCAGCCAGAATCTGTGCGCCCGAGTTGCTGGCCTCCTGCCAGATCACCAGTCCGGAGGTCATCGCGTTAAGCATGGTGGCCACGGCGAAACCGGCCAGCAGCATGCCGGATACCGAGGTCTTGCGGCCGCGACTGGCCAGAACGTAGACCACGGCGATGGCCCCGATGGAGCCGAGAAAAGCCAGCAAGGCTGTGGCGCTGAAACCCAGGAAGGAGAGCGCCGGCAGCCAAAGTACGGCTACCGCCCCGCCCAGCGCGGCGCCTCCACTGGAACCCAGCACAAACGGGTCGGCCAGAGGATTCCGAAACAGGCCCTGGAAAAGCAGGCCGGCCGCTGCCAGGCCGGCCCCCACTATGGCGGCGGCCAGCGCTCGCGGCAATCGCAGGTCCATTACGATGGCGCGCATGCCGGCCATTTGCGGCCGGTTCACCAATACTCCCAAGACGGTTCTGGGAGAAATGTGCACGGACCCGATTCCAATCGAAATCACGATTGCCGCCACCAACAGAATCAGCAGAAGCAAAACGAGATGGAGAGTGGTTAGGCGCAATCGCCTCGTTGTTGCTACTTCCTGGACCATGACTCTCCTCCGAGCGTTAGCCGGATTCCCGATTGAAACGTGAAGGGAAGCGACGGATAACCAAAGGATTCCTGGTAGTGCTCGCTCAGTAAATTCTGTGCCCCGGCAAGCAAGCTGAGGTTGGCGTTTACGCGGTAGCTCGCCGTGAGATCAACTCGCTGATAGGGCGCCAATAAATTACGGTTTGGCAACAACAAAGTGTTGAGATAATCCGGGTCCGTGGCGTAGGTGCTGTCGTCGCGGCTGCCCACGAAGGTTCCCGAAACGGAAACCGTCCACCGTGGCCGGCTCCAATCAAGGGCGGCGTATCCCGCGTGGGGAGCGCGCAGGAAGGGGCGGGCGCCCACCAGCGGAGAGTAGGCGCCGATAGGGATCTCCGGATATTTCGGATTGACTGACGGCTCCGCCGCGCTGGAGGCAAAGGAACGCTGCACCACGGCATCCAGGTAGGTCCAGCCGCCGCGGATGCCGAACTGGCGCCAGTGGTACTCGACTTCCGTTTCCACTCCTTGCGCGCGGTACGCCAGCGAGTTGACCGCCGCGCCGTAAATACCACTGTTGGCAATGAGAGTGGGCGAGATGCCCAGCTGTTGCAAGAATTGGCTGGGAACGTACTCTAACTCGTTTGAGAATTCGTTGTGAAACAAGGTAACGCCGATCCGGCCATGTCCGCCAAATAGCTGCTGCTCTACGCCGCCGTCGTAACTGCGCGAAAACTGCGGGCCGACGGGCGAGACTTTATATTGCTGAATCAGCGCCTGCCCAGTGGGCTGGGCCCCAAGCAGATCATAAAGTGAGTTGTTTTCATAGTAGATGCTGGGTTCCTTGACGCCCTTGCCAAAGTTGAACTTCAAGCGGGTTCCGCTCAACAGGTGATTCGATGTGGGACGGAGGAGATAGTAAGCCACAGACGCCCGGGGAGTCCCGGCGACGCCGAAGACCGCGTTCTTCTCGATGCTGCTGCCGATCGAGTAGTAAGCGCGGTTCCAGAAACCGCCCTGGAACTGCATGATGTAGCTGTAGTTGCCCTGATCGGTTTCGTTGTTGGGATATCCCGTACTTGCGGTATAGCCGCGTTCATCCTCATAACGGAATCCGCCCAGAAAAGCCACGTGCTGGTTCAACGTGTAGTCGCTTTGCGCATAGACGAAATCGCGATTCGTGAGATTGGCGCTGATGTTCGCACCGGCAAAATATATGATCGCCTGGCCGGAAGCGCTGTAGCCGTTTGCTCCCGTGAGGGTGACGGGCGCCCCTAAATAGATGGAATCTCCATAGATATCTGATGACGGAGTCCCGCGATCGTCCGGAGCGGTGTACAGATAGCGCAATCGCGTAGCGCCATAGCGCAGCAGATTATGCCAGCGTTCCGTGGTCTGCGAATTGATGGTGGCGCCAACCATAAGATCGGCGTTGCGCACGTTGGCATCGTCCGGGACGCCGAAGACTGAGATTTGATTGGCATCGTCAAAGGCGGAGACGCTGCGCCGGACGGTTACCCGCACGTCGGTGTTTGGCAGAAGATTCCAGCCGAAATTTCCCGAGTAGGTCTCGTTGTGGAAGGCGCTGTTGGGTTCGCTGTTATCGGTATCGAAGCGCGTGAAATCGGAGAAGTAATCGAACTTGCGCCACGCGCCTCCCAGGTCCGCTGCTTGCCGATAGGTCCCAAAATTACCGCCCTCGGTCGAGTAGTCGAACTCCGGGGTAAGCGTGGTTCCTCGCCGGGTCTGCATATCCACAACGCCCGCCATGGCATCGGCGCCGAACAAGGCGCTGTTGGGGCCGCGCAGCACTTCCACGCTTTCGATGGCGGAAGCGCCAAGATTGCCGAAATCCACCGCGCCGCCAATATCGTTGACCGGAATCCCGTCGATCAGAACCTTGTTGTCGTCGAAGCTTCCGCCGCGCACGTATAAATAGGTGATATTGCCGAGAACTCCGGTTTGCGCGATTTGCGCGCCGGGCACGATCCGCAGCACATCCTGTACCTCCTGCTTTTGGTCCAGGCTGGCTGCATCCAGCAGCGAAATCGATGCGCCGGTTTGCGTCTCCGGCAGCGGAGAGCCGGTCGCCGTTACTACGATCTCCTGTTTTACCGCGGAAGGAAATAACGTCAGGTCAACGCTGGCTGGTTGATCGGGCGAAACGTAGCGATGGTCGCTGATGGCGGCAGCGAACTCCGGCGCCGAGGCACGCACCTGGTAGCGCGAGGCATGATCAATGGCGAATTGATAGCGTCCCAAATCGCCGGTGGTGGCGGTGACGGTCGGGTGTCCTGCCTCCAAAAGCTCGACGTTGGCTTTGGGGACGACCGCTCCCAGCGAATCCCGTACTGTGCCCGTAATCTGTTGTGCCCATGCGGAAATGGCGATGACGACGAAGAAAGATATTGTGAGTATGAGTCTCTTCATTGCGCTCCTCTTCCCCTTCGGAAGTGTGGCAGTGATTCGCCGGACCGGTCTCCTGACTCGCGACGCTTTTTCCCCGGTGCCTTCCCGTCCCGCCCGGCGGAACAGTGGCATTCGGGCTCTGATGTCGCTTACAGTTGCGGGGCAGTGGCGGATTCTAACCGCCTTCCCGTACATCCGGCGAATTGGTTAATAAAAACTCACCACAGAGGTCACAGAAAACACAGAGGAAATGCGAAGAAGGTCTTTTGCCTCCGACTGGCTCAGGGATGCGCAGTTGAAAACTCTTTCTTTGTTTTCCTCTGTGTCCTCTGTGTCCTCTGTGGTGAACTTACCTGCTCGTTTGAGCGGCTAACAACTGCTGCGAAAGATCCTCCAATGCGTCCAGCATCAACGGGCTGGCGTAGTAAATACGATCATCCACCCAGATCACCCGGTGGGCGTGAACGGCTGCCAGCGACGACCAGCCCGGCAATCTCGTTAACTCTTCCGGCGTCACCTTGTTGCCGCGAATCAACAACAGGTATTCCGGCTTTCTGGCGATTATGCTTTCCAGGCTCATCCGGGACCATTCCTGGGGGACGTCGGCGGTGACGGACTGCGCGCCCGCGGCCTCGATCAGATCGGTGATGAATGCGCCGCGGCCGGCGGTAATGAACGGGTCCGGCCACAGGACCAGGAGCACGGTGGGGCGAGGCTTGCCCGCCATACGCGCCGCGATCTGCCGTTGCCGAGCCCGCAGCCCTTCGACCAGCGCCCGGGCCGCGACGGCGTCGTTCAGCGCATCGCCCACGCTGAGGATAGAGCGATAGGCGCCTTCCATGCCTTTGGGTTGCACGACAAACACGGGCACATGCACGCGCTCCAGGGCGCGGATGGTGTCGTAGCTGTTCATTTCGGCAATCGCCAGCACCAGGTCGGGCTGGAGGGCCACAATGGTCTCCAGGGAAGGATCGATCACGCCACCGACGCTCGGTTTTTTTCGCGCTTCGGCGGGGTACTCGGTATAGTCGGTAATCCCGGCCACGTCCCCTCCATGTCCCAGGGCATAAACGGTATCAGTCAGGCTGGGCGCCAGACAGACGATATGATGCGGATGTTCCGCAATCGCGACGGCGCGTCCCAGTTCATCCGTCAGCGTGCGAGCGTGAGCCGCATGGGCGGCCATAAGCAATAAGCAACAGGAAACAAGCCATCCGACAGTTCTTCGGACGGTGGAAGCGCTGGGCTTCAGCCCGGCGAAAAACAACGACGACATATAGCGGGCTTTAGCCCTGGCCTGCGCCTCCGGGGCTAAAGCCCATTGCTTTTGGCATCGGTACTCGCCGGGCTGAAGCGCGGCGCTTCCACCCTGGCCCATGGCAACACTCCTGCAGGCGCCGTCGACCGACGGCTGAACGCCAAAGGTATCTTCTTTTTCGCTAGCGCGCATCGTGCGGCACCTCGCGATTGGCCTTTACCACCAGCGGATAACCGGCCACCATAAGCAATACCCGGTCCGCCACGCGGGCCACGCGCTGATTCACCGCGCCCAGGACATCGCGAAAAATCCGTCCGCTTTCGTATGCCGGCACTACCGAATCACCCACTTCGTTCGACACGACGATCAGGTTGGATTCGGCCCGGCGCAGCGTCTGGCACAAAGAGTCAGCGCGCGCCAGCACGGCCGCACTGTCCTGGTTGTAATGCTGAAGAAGATTGGCGGTCCACAGGGTGAGGCAATCGATCACTACCGCCTGGTAATCATTGACTTCGGTCTGAATGGCGGATTCCAGCTCCAGGGGGACTTCGAAGGTCTTCCAGGAAGCCGGGCGCTCGGCCTGGTGGCGGGCGATCCGTTGCCGCATGTCCTCGTCGCAGGGGGTAGCGGTGGCCATAAACGCCACCCGCTCACTGCGGGCCACGAGTTGCAGGGCATACCGGCTCTTGCCGCTGCGAGCGCCGCCCAGCAAAAAGGTCAAGGAACCACTTCCATCGGTGGACATGCAAACACCTGGCGCAAACCTGCGCAATCAGGCGGGATACGAAATCAGGTAGCTTCCGGAACGACGGCCAATGCCATCGGGAATGCCTTCAGCCCTCCCAGCGAGGCTGAAAATGCCCAGGATCGTCCGGCCGGTCTCCTGACTTGTGCTTCAACGGATCGAGCCGCCTTCCCAGGGCATTTCCCCAGTGGCTGGTTGGCTCGCGCCTTCACACTCACAGTTGCGGGGCAGTAACGGATTTTCACCGCCTTCCCGACACCAGACGCAGTCTAGTATTCCAGTCCCAACGTCAGTTTTCAATGGAATTGTGAATTGCGGTTAATCGCAGGCATTTCCACCGGCCGGGCGGCCGGTTTCCGAGTGCTGGCTGCGAAGGCAAATACCGAGAGCTTTCATTCTGCATTCCCCTTCGGCTATGGGGCCGTCGTGAAGAGAACAGGGGCACAGCCATCCTCTCAAGTCCGACTCTTGTAACTGCCTGGCCGCAATCGGGGGACAGAATAAAAAGGCCTGGACCAGATCAATACCGAGTTCCCGCAAGGTATCCAGGTCGGCAGCATCCTCGACGCCCTCGGCGATTACACTGCCGCCGAATTTGGTGGCCAGAGTTGCGATGGAAGCCACTACGGCCCGGCGATGCTTATCCTGGGAGCAGCCATTCACGAAGTAGCGGTCAATTTTGAAGTAATCCGGCTGGGCATCGACCATCATCTGGTAATTGGAATGGCCCAGTCCGATGTCGTCCATGGCGATTTTTACTCCCGCCTCCCGCAGGGTGGCCAGGGTGCGAAGGAATTCCTTCTTATTCCAGCCCGGAGCATGTTCGATGATCTCCACTACCAGGCGGTCGGGAGTGATGGCCTGGGCGTTGGCGGTGGCGCACAACCATTGTGCAAAATCGGTACACCGGCCCAGCGTGGAGGCATGGACATTCAGGGAGACTTGTAATTGCTTGGGAATTCCGGTGGTGGCGGAGAGCGCCACCTGAATGGCGTGCCGGTCCAGGATATGTTCCGCGCGCTTGTGCCGCGCGTAGGAGAACATCACATCCGGACGCCGAAAAGGCGTATTGGCCGGACCGCGAGCCAGGCATTCCACCCCTTCCATGGTCGGGCCCTCCGGATGCAACCGGAAGATCGGTTGCAGATAGGCCTCGATCGTTCCCTCGGTCAGCAAGTGCCGCAGCAGTTTGCCGGATATGGGGGGCTTGGGAGAGGCCAGTTGACTGTCCAGCAATTGCCGGACGATGCCGGCCAGTTCCGAGGGCGCCTTCGGCTTCCGTACAAATTCATCGGCGCCTTTGAGCCGGGCATCCCATTCGATGCGCTCCGTGCTGCAGCCCGACAATGCCACAATCCGGGTCTGCCCGTTCAAGTCGCCGATCTCGTCGATTAGATCCAGTCCTTCGAACCGTTCCGGGGAGAGCGACAGGTCGGTCAACACCAGGGCGTAGTTGTAACAGTCCAGCAGTGCCTCCGCCTCTTCCCGGTCGACGGCGCGATGCACTTCACACCCGAGTTCCTGCTGAACGCGGTCGCCGACCATCTCGAGCAGCAACTCATCGTCATCGACGATCAGGATTCGAGTCTCGGGCCGCGCGGCCATCTGCTTCCTCGGTTTCGACCATCAGGCGGTCATCGTCCTGCATGTCCACACAGAGGGCTATATGTTCACATCGGCAGCCAGCCGGTGAAACTTTAGACCGCATTCCGTGGCTGGCGACATTGACCTTCACGGGTCCGGATGAAACAATCGTTCCCATGAGAAACTCTGCCATTGTGCTCGCATTCCTTTTAGCCGCCGGCATCGCTTTCAGCTCACGCGCCACCGCGGCCCAAGATTCACCTGCCGGCCAAACCGCGAATGCTGCTGGAGCCAAGGCGCAGACTTCGTCCGCCTCTCTGCCCAACGCCCCCCAGCCCAGTTCCCCGTTGAAGGATGAGAAAGACAAGGTCAGCTATGCATTGGGCATGAATCTGGGGGGGCATTTACGCGCGGATGACATCGCGGTGGATACTAATCTGATTTTGCAGGGCCTGAAGGACATGTTGGCGGGAAACAAAACCCTGATGACGGAAGAGGAAGAGGGTGCGGCGCTGCGGGGATTGCAAAGCGAACTGATGGCCAAACAACAGGCGAAGAAGGCCAAGGAAAGCGAAGTCAATAAGGGCGAGGGCAAGGCCTTTCTGGCGGTAAACAAGAACAAACCGGGCGTGGTCGTCCTTCCCAGCGGCTTGCAATACAAAATTCTGACCCCGGGCACGGGGCCGAAACCCACCGCGTCGGATACCGTGGTTTGCAACTATCGGGGTACGCTTATTAACGGCAAGGAATTCGACAGTTCCTACAAGCGCGGCGAGCCCGCGACGTTCCCCGTCGGCGGGGTCATCAAAGGCTGGACCGAGGCGCTGCAGCTCATGCCGGTGGGCTCGAAGTGGCAGCTGTTTATTCCTCCCGATCTGGCGTATGGAGCCCAAGGCGCCGGCGGCGACATTGGACCGGACGCCACCCTCATTTTTGAGGTGGAGTTAATCTCCATCAAAGCGCCAGACAAGCAGTAATTGGCGCGAGAACCGCATGCCTATGCCGGAGGGGATGCGTTCCATTGTTCCACCACCTGTTTGAGCTGGACGAACTGCAGGTCCAGCTCCGGAAGGCGAGCCAGAATTGCGGGCAGGTCCCCGGCCTTGCCCGCTTTTTCTATTTCTGAGGCCACCGAGCCGAGGGCTGTTCCTCCCACATTGTTGGCTGCTCCCTTGATGGTATGAGCTTGTTTTCCAGCCGCGTCCGTCTCTTCGCGCGCGGCCAGAGTTTTCAGTTTTTCGATTTGGTTGGGCAGATCACTGAGAAACCCGGTTACCACCCTGCGGGCCAGGCCCTCGTCACCCATCATGCGGCGCACGAAGTCCTTGGTATTGAATACGGGGACCCCAGTTGGCGGTTCCGGTGGTACGGTGTTCTTATCTGGCATGGGTGCCTTTCCCGGCGCGCCGTCGATGAGCGCCGTCAGCCATTTGTCCATGACTTCGGCCAGGGCCTGCGGTTCGATCGGTTTGGCGATGTAATCGTTCATGCCGGCGGCGCGGCATTTTTCCGGATCTCCCGCCATGGCGTAAGCGGTCATGGCAATGATCGGAATGTTTGGATTCAAGACGCGGGAATGCGGGTCGCGGATGCGGCGCGTAGCCTCCAGCCCATCCATCTCCGGCATCTGCACGTCCATGAGAACCAAGTCATAAGGCGTGTTTTCGAGCGCTTGCAGGGCCTCTTTGCCATTGTTGGCCACTTCCACGCGCCAGCCGAGCTTGCCGAGAATGGCGAGCGCCACTTCCTGATTGGTGGTGTTGTCTTCCACCAGAAGAATGCGAACATTGCTGCGGCGTGCATCCCGCAGGCTATGGCGCGTGACGAGGGGCTGCTCTTCCGGAGTCTGCGGTTCTTCCGCCAGGACGGCACGCAGGCAATCCAACAGCTCGGTATGCCGAACCGGCTTGGTGAGATAGGCCGCAAATCCAAGTTCATGACAGCGATGGGCATCTCCCGGACGGCCCAGGGAACTCATCATGATCAGCCGGCAATTCTCCAGGGCATGGTTGGCCCGGATGGCCCGGCCCACCATCTCACCGTCCATCCCCGGCATTTGCATATCCAGGATGACCAGTTGGAAGGGATCGCCGGCTTCGGCCGCATCCCGCAACAGGCATAAGGCCGTAGGCCCATCCGGCACGGCCACCACGCGGGGTCCCCACGACCGCAATTGGGCCATGAGCACCTCGCGGTTGACCGCATTGTCGTCCACCGCCAGGATGCGAATTCCTTGCAGGCGGGCGGGGACCACCTCCGCCCGCTTCCGCTCCGCTTGTTTGCCGAAGCGCGCCGTAAACCAGAATTCGGAGCCCTCGCCTTCCTTGCTGTCCACGCCAATCTCGCCCCCCATCAATTCGGAGAGTTGTTTCGAGATGGCCAATCCCAGTCCAGTGCCGCCATGACGCCGGGTGGTGGAGGCGTCCACTTGCGAAAAACTGTTGAACAGCATGGGGTGCTTCTCGGCGGGAATTCCGATGCCGGTATCCCGTACGCTGAAGCGTACCAGGGCCTGCGTGTCCGTTTCCGAAACCAGACTGACCCGCAAAACGACTTCGCCGTGCGAGGTGAACTTAATCGCATTGCCGGCCAGATTGACCAACACCTGGCGCAGGCGGCCGGGATCTCCATTCAGCAGCGTCGGCACCTCCAACCCCACCGCACAGATAAATTCCAGGTCTTTTTCCTGGGCGCGGCCCGCCAGCATGGAGGCAAAGTCATCGACCAGCAGGCGCAGATCGAAATCGATGTTCTCCATCAGCAGCTTGCCGGCCTCGATTTTAGAGAAGTCCAGAATGTCATTGATGACCGCCAGCAGCGATTTGGCGCTGGCATCCACAACTTCGGCATAGCGCCGCTGCTGCAAATCAAGCGTGGTATCCAGCAGCAGCGCGGTCATGCCGATTACGCCGTTCATGGGCGTGCGGATTTCGTGGCTCATATTGGCCAGAAACTCGCTCTTGGCGGCATTGGCCCGCTGGGCTTCGGCCGCCGACTCGTTGGCGCGATCCGTCTGAACCTCAAGCTGGTGGAAATAGTGTTCGGCTTCCCGCAGAGCGTTACGCAGCTGCTCCTCCCGGGCGGTCAACTCGGCCGTGCGTTGCTGAACCCGTACCTCCAGTTCGGCGTAGGCCGTGCTGAGGGCCTTTTCGGCGTTCTGGCGCGCCTTATTTCTCTCTTCGACCAGGGCCGCCATGTCATCGAAGGACTTGGCCAGACGCCCCACCTCGTCGGGAGTATGGGCAAGACCGGTACGGGTATGCAGTTCTCCGTTCGCCAGCCCCTGGGTGGCGTTGACCAGGCGTTCAATCGGCTTGAGGAAAATAAAATCTCCGAAGATCCACGCCATCCACATTGCGACAATGGCCGCAATCCCCAGGATGGCAAGATTGCGCAGCATTTGCAGGTTGGCTTTATGCAGGATGGCGTCCCGGGGGATTCCGGCCAACACGTACATGTATGGGGCCTGGTCGTTTTGGAGACGCAACTGCGTGAAGGCGTAAATCCTGGCGATGCCGTCTTCGGCGAGTCGTTCGACGAATCCGCCGTTGTCATTTTTTGATATGACTTCGAACAAATCCCCGCGGATCGGAGTGCCGGGGCGAGCTTTCGCGTTCTCCGGCATGCGGAACAGGCGCACACCCTTCCAATCGGTAATTACGACCGCGGATTGTTCGGGCAAGCTGGCCTTGGCGACAAACCGGGCATATTCATCCAGGTTGAATCCGGCAATCACAATGGCATTAAGCTGGTTGTGCGCATCGATTACGGGGAAAGTGTAATTGAGCGATACGTGGTTGCTTACCCTGCCGACGACGTATTCGCCGACGGAGAAATCACGCGTCCGGATCGCGTCTTTGATGTGCTTACGGTCGGCCAAATTGATGGAGCCGGGCTTGAAGGGCATGGAAGCGGCAAATACGTTTCCGTCCGGCGTCGTGGCCAGAATGACCGAGTAAAAAGAATAACGCTCGTGCAATTCCCGGAACAGCCTATTGCAGCGCTCCGCGTCCAGACTTTGCAGTTCCGGCATGTGGGCCAGTATGCCGAGCATGGTCTTGGTCGACGTGGCCACCTGTTCCTGCTGGGCGGCCAGGCTTTGGGCCATTAGTAAGGCGTTGTTTTGCGCTTTGGCGATTTCATCCCGGCGCTGGTTCAGGCCGGAGACAACGATGATTACGAATCCGGGCAGGAAGACAATCAGCAGCAAAAGCAGCAACTTCCTGCGGATGGGCCAGGAGGCCAGCCATTTTTCCCGGGCCATGTGGTTCCTCCTCTTGAGCCTGCCATGGCGGCGAGGCTAAGAGCATTTCCGTCGGTGGTCATTCACTGGCGATTCGCAGTCGGCCGTTATGAGCGAAGATCGCGCAGGGCCAACGGCCAACCGAAGACCGAAGACTCTGTATGTCTCATCGACGGCCGGAAGTCTTATCTTTACTATCGGGTGGATGGCCGCCGCGCGCTCTAAAGAAACGGCGGAAAACTGCCGATAGAAATTCCGGGAGCCGCTTTCCGGCCGCAACCGGGTGAAGCCTTGCGAAGTTTTGGCCGGATGGCCTGGACGGTTTTGCGTGTGGAGCGGGGAGTGATATGAAAACACTGGTTGTGGAAGACGACTTTACGAGTCGACTCATCTTGCAGATTTTTCTTTCCCGTTACGGAGAATGCCATATCGCCGTGAACGGGAAGGAAGCCATCGAAGCCTTCAGGTTGGCGAAAGACGCGGGAAAGAAATACAACTTGATCTGCATGGACATCACCATGCCCGAAATGGACGGCCACGCGGCACTGAAGGTGATTCGCGCCTTGGAGGCAGCCGATAATGTTAATGAAAACGGCAGGGCCAGAGTGGTCATGACCACCTCGCACGACGACATGGAAGACATTGTCGCGGCGCGCCAAGGCTCCTGCGATGCCTATCTCCTGAAGCCCATTGACACGACGAAGCTATATGGCCACTTGAAGAGCTTTGGCCTGCTGTAAGCCGCTAAGATCGATTTTTGCCTCTCCCGGGGCGGAATCTTACCTGTCCGGACAACCCTGCTCGGTATAATTCCCAGTGCCATCCGGCCACTGGGAGCCTGCTCTTATGCCCGACGTCGAAACGAAGTTGCTTCCGGAAAACGCCTATCAGGAACTCGAAGCCGGCCAGGATTACCAGCCGGTCATTCCCCCGGAAGCGCAGCCACCGGAGATGACCCTGCGCGCGATCGTGTGGGGCGTCGCGCTGTGCATCGTTTTCACGATTGCCTCGGCCTATTCGGGATTGAAGGTCGGGCAGGTGATGGAGTCCGCCATTCCGATCTCGATTCTCGCCATTGGCCTGGCGCGCGTGTATTCGCGCCGGTCGAGCCTGCTGGAGAACGTGATCATCACCAGTATCGGGGGCGCTGCCGGCGCGGTCGTCGCCGGCGCCGTGTTCACGGTCCCGGCGTTGTATATCCTGAAACTCAATCCCCACCCCGTGCAGACCATCTTTCTCTGTCTGGCGGGTGGCTGCCTGGGCGTGATGTTCCTGATTCCCTTGCGCCGCTACTTTGTGCGCGACATGCACGGTCGCCTTCCCTATCCGGAGGCCACCGCCATCACCGAAGTCCTGGTGACGGGAGAAAAGGGCGGATCGCAAGCCAAGCTCCTGTTGCAGGCCACGGTTATCGCAGGCATTTACGATTTCCTCGTCTGCACATTCCAGGTCTGGAAGGAGTATGTCGATTTTCAGTTCGTGCCCGCAGTGCGCGCGCTGACCGAGCGCACCCGCATGACCTTCAGTTTCGATGCCATCAGCTTCATCCTCGGCCTTGGATATGTCATGGGCTTGCGCAGTTCCATGATTCTGACCGCGGGTGGCGTGCTGTCCAATTTTGTCCTGATTCCGCTGATCTGGTATATCGGCAGCCACTTCGACGCGGCGATTTATCCCGCTTCCATCCCCATCTCCAAGATGACCGCTTTTCAGATCTATCGAAACTATGTGCGTTATGTGGGGGTGGGCGCCATCGCCACCGCGGGAATCTTCGGCATCGTCAAGTCTCTGCGTATTGTCGCCGGATCCTTCGGTATTGCCCTGCGCGTGTTTCGGCACGGCGAGGTGGCCAAGCCGGAACGGACTGACCGGGACATATCGATGACGGCGATCCTGTTGGGGGTGGTGGTCGGTGCCATTGGCGTGGCGGCATTTCTGGGGCATTTATCCGCCTCCTGGACGGTAGTCGCCATCGGTCTGGTGTTAACCATGGGCTTTTCGTTCTTCTTTACCTCGGTGGCGGCCAATGCCATTGCCACCACCGCGCGTAACCCCGTATCCGGCATGACCATGCTTACCATCATCATTTCTTCCGTGGTATTGCTGAAGTTTGGAGTCTCGGGAACCACGGGAATGTTCTTCGTGATGGCGATCGCCAGTATGGTGTGCACAGCGCTGTCGGTTTCGGGACAAACCATCACCGATCTGAAGACCGGCTACTGGCTGGGCTCAACGCCTTCGGCACAGGAAAAAGTGAAATTTCTGGGAGTGATAGCGGCGGCGGCGGCCGCGGGACTTACGGTGGTGATGCTGGCGCACGCTTTTCAGTTCGGCGAAGCCATGCCGAGCGACCTGCGGCCCATCCTGCCTTCTCCGCAAGCCTCGATCATGAAGGCCCTGGTGGAGGGATTCATGAGCCACCAGCCGGTCACGTATTTATTATTCGGCGTCGGGGCCATGGTCGCCATTGTTCTGGAAATGCTTGGCCAGCCTTCGCTGATTTTTGCCCTCGGGATGTACCTGCCGTTGGAGCTTAATACGCCGGCACTGGTGGGAGGCTTCCTGTCGCATCTGTTAAATAAGCGCGCGCAACGGGCGGGTGGCGAGCGGGGCAGCACGATTCGCGAACGCGGCGTGATCATCGCCTCCGGATTGATGGCCGGCGGCGCCTTGGGCGGGGTACTGGGCGCGGCGTTGCGACTGGCGCCGCAATACCGGGAAAATCTGATTCATACGCCGTTCTACGCGTCGGAGCCCATCTCGCAAACCGTTTCCGCAGTACTGTTTCTCGGGCTTTGTCTGTACATCTGGTACAGTTCGTTGCATAAACCTAAGGAGACGCGATGGACCAGGCAGGACGATTTGTAGCCGAGGCCATTCTGGGTGTCGATACCCTGTGGGGCGGCGATGTCATGTGCCCCTCGGGTACAGGACGTTTTATTGCCGACTCGTGGTTTTCGGATGAGCCGCTGCCGGCCGCGTATACCAGTCCGGCTGCCGCCCGCGTGCGCGAAACCGGCGGAGTTTCGGGCAAGGAGGTCGATCGTGCAGCGGTGGAGGCGTATTGCCGCCAGGTGGACCTGCCGCGGGCCATCGCCGGAATTCGCGCGGCGGCGCCTAAGACCGGGAAATGGCGCCAGGCCTATCTGACGGGACTTTCCGGCTGTCTGGAAACCATGTGGGAGCTGGCACTGAAAATGCTCGGCCAGGGGGCCGCGGTGCCGTATACGCGTTGTGTCGAATCGTCCACCGGCCGCCCGCCAGAACCCTCGCGGCCGGAAGCCAAGCGCGAGCGCGTGGCGGAACTGCTTGGTCGCGCCGGTTATTCGCAGAGCGCCGGCGGGCTACTGGAAGCGGTCGAAACTTGGCGCCGGGAACGCACCGTCCCCATGGCTGCCGTGCGCGCCCTCGGCGATGCCATGATCGCCTACTTTGATCGCCTGAGCGCCACCCACGTGCAGCCTTTCCTGCCGCCGGAATTTGCCGCGGTGCCCCGCGCGAATATCAAGTTCCTGCCCATCAAGGACGCATGGTTTTCCGGTTCCATGAACTACGTGGGACGCGCCCGCAAGGCCGATGGCAGTCCGGAGTACGAGGCAACCTACGAGATCAATGCCTCGCTCCAGATATCAGTGCCTGAATTTCAGCAACTGGTCAGCCACGAAGTAGTTCCGGGCCACGTTACGACCTTCGCCTATTTGCAAAACCTTTATGTGCGCGGGAAGGCGGATTTCGAAGCCACGGTATTGACCATGAATACCCGCGCGGCCACCCTGTTCGAAGGCATTGCCAACAATGCCATTCTGATGGCCCATGGTGTCACCGAAGTCGAGCAATTGCCGGACGAAGACATGCAAATTGGCGTACTGCTGGCCCTGTTGCAGGACGATGCCAAGAACCAGTCGTCGTATTTGACCTGGGGCGAAGGCAGAAGACAGGAGGAAGTGGCCGCCATTCTGCGCCGCGATTTTCTGGTCAGCGAAGAGCGCGCCGACAAGCTCTCCGGCGCGTGGGGACGGCATCCTCTGCTGGGGCGAATGTATCTTCCGGCCTATCGCTCCGGCACCGAACGAGTCGCCACCCTGCGGCGGAAGCATCCGGCCCAAAAGGTTCTGCCAGCGCTCTATGGATGCAATGGGCTGGTGGATATGGAGACGGTGGAAAAGCTATTGAGTAATTGAGAGATCGGGTAATCGGGTAACTGAACAGCCGGAATTTACAGGCAGTGGTGAGTGTGTGACCAAACAAAAAAATTGTCATCCTGAGTCCCGGCGTGCCGGGGCGAAGGAGCTGCTGTTTTCGTGCATGCACGAGGGAAAACAGGTTCTGAGCTTCGCTCGGAATGACAATACCAACTTGGTCGCGGAATATACCCGTTTGGCTGCAAGCTGTGAACTGTCAGCTCTATTTAATGAAATAACCTGATACCCGCCATTGGCCGTTTTTGCTCAACATGGGGGTAACGGTTTCCACGGCTGTCTTCTTGTTTTCGAACGAGGTGTCGAATTGCACGACCACATACTGGCCGTCGGGTCCGCCGGGAACCGAAGTCATGTAGGTCGATGACTTCAATTTCCGCGACAGGGGCTTTCCCAGAGGACTCCGGGTGGCCGTCAGTATTTTGGCCCAATCATCACTGGAGACCGCGTTCTTGAAATACGGTGCGGCTTCGTCCCAACTGGAAGCGTATTTGCCGTCGTCCACCAGCGCCAGCCATTTGCTGGCCGAGTCCACGGCGGCAGCTTTGTCCGCCCGTTCGTCCGCCAGCGTAAAAGCGCCGGCCAATAAGGCGACCATGACCAGGAGCCCGACGATCCAGGATTTCGCTTCGTTACGCATTAGGCGTTCACTCCCATCATGATTTCCAGGGCGGAACTAAGGTATGTGCCTTAAGGGGGCCATGTCAAGTCCTGTTCTCCCGGCTGTCGCGAGACGCGAGACGCGAGTGGCGACTGGCCCAGCTGGCCGACGACGTTAACGCAGCGACGAGAAACGAGAAACGAGAAACGAGAAACGCATAGTATGCTAAGAGTCATGGCAGCCGAGATGATGTATGGCAAACCCGTGGCCGAACAGATCGAAAGCCACGTGCGTTTGGGAGTAGCGGAGTTTGTGCGCGTATACCAGATTACGCCGCGACTGGATATTGTGCAGGTGGGCAGCAGTCCCGCCTCCACGCGCTATGTCCGCAAGAAGCTGGAAGCCTGCGAACGGCTGGGCATGCGTGCCGAGCTGCACCTGTTCGACGAAACGGTCACTGGGGCGCAGTTACGGGATGAAGTGTGCCGCCTGAGCCATGACGGCGATGTCCACGGCATCCTCGTGCAACTGCCGCTGCCCGCCCTTATTGAGAACCCGGATACCGCCGGCGGGGTCGACAAATTCGATATTTTCGACGCCATTGCTGCCGAGAAGGACGTAGACGGAGTCTCGCGATACTCGGTTCCGGCCCTGTATCGCGCCCGGCAGAACGAGATGATGTTTCTGCCCTGTACCCCGCTGGCGGTATTGCGCATGCTGGCCTATTACAAGATCGAGACCCAGGGAAAGGTCGCCGTCGCGGTAGGCAGAAACGACATCACCGCCAAGCCAATGCACCACATTTTTGGCGGACGCATATGCAACGCCACCGCCATCTGGTGTCACCGCTACACGCCCAAGGCGGATCATGATGCCTTTATGCGCCAGGCGGACATTGTGGTCACTTCCGTCGGCAACGTTCACTATAAGGTCACCGCCGAGATGATCAAGCCCGGCGCGGTGGTGATCGATATCGGCACCAGGGTGGATTCCGACGGGCGCCTCCGGGGCGACATGGACTTCGATAGCGTCAAGGAAGTCGCTTCCTATATCACGCCGGTTCCCAAAGGTGTGGGCCCGGTCACGGTGGCGGCGCTGACGGAAAACCTGCTGCGGGCCGCGCAATTTTGCCTGGGCGTAAGGAAACCGGGGTACGAGTTTTAGGCTCAGTACAGGAAAGCAATTTTCACCACAGAGGGCACAGAGGACACAGAGGAAAACTATAAAAACAACAGGAAGGTCTTGGATGTTTCGGAGTTCCGGAAACACGGGTCTTCGAAGCCTTCCGGAGCTCGCGAACTTTTGCTATCCTTTTTGCTTTTCCTCTGTGTCCTCTGTGTCCTCTGTGGTGAATAATAGTAATCCGATGCCGGCAACCATTCTGGATGGTCACAAGATCGCGGCCGAGATCAAACAGCAGGTCGCACGACAGGTGCGCGCGCTGATGGATGCCGGCATCCGGCCGGGGCTGGCTATCCTCCTGGCCGGCGATCATCCCGCCTCGTCGCTCTATGCCGGCAACAAAATCAAGGCCTGCCGGGAGCTCGGCATTCATTGCGAAAAACTTGCCTTGCCGGAAACGGTATCCGCCACCCAACTGCGCCAGTTGGTGCTGGAACTGAACCAGCGCGACGAAATCGACGGCATCATCGTGGAGCTGCCGTTGCCCAGGCAGTTGGACCGCGATGAGGTCCTGCTCGCCGTTGATCCCCACAAAGACATTGACGGCTTTCATCCGGTAAATGTGGGCTTGCTGGCGACCTGGCGGCCGGGCCTGGCCCCGTGTACCGCCGCCGGAATCGTGGAACTGCTGCAGCGCAGCCATACGCCCATCGAAGGCGCCGAAGCGGTGATTGTGGGACGCAGCGACATTGTCGGAAAACCCACGGCAATGCTGTTGTTGAACCGGAACGCCACTGTGACCCTCTGCCATTCCAGGACACGCAACTTGGCCGGGGTCTGCCGGCGCGCCGACATTCTGGTGGCCGCCATTGGCAAGCCGGGAGTGATCCGCCGCGGCTTTATCAAGCCGGGCGCCACCGTGATTGACGTGGGCATCAACAAGATCACCGATGCCGGCGTGTTTCGCGATTTGTTCGCGGGAAACGAAGAGCGGGAGCGCGAATTTGCCTCCCGCGGCTGGGTTTGGTCCGGCGACGTTCATCCGGAGGCCGCCGAAGTGGCCGGGGCAATGACTCCCGTCCCGGGCGGGGTGGGACCGCTGACAATTGCAATGCTTATGGTGAACACCGTCCGGGCCTGTACGATGCGTCGCGGTTCGGCCGTAACCGGCCAGGCCGCGGCAGTCCTTTCCGGGGAGCGCCGCCCGTGCTGAAAGTTGGTCTCACCGGAGGCATTGCCTGCGGAAAATCGGTGGTGGCGGACATGTTCGCCGCCCGTGGTGCGCATGTGATCAAAGCCGACGAGATTGCGCACCGGCTGATGCGGCCCGGCCAACCCGTGTTTGCTGCCGTGGTCGCAGCCTTCGGAAAAGAAATTCTTCGTCCCGATGGCAGCATCGATCGCCCGCAGCTGGCCTCGATGGCCTTCGCGGCCAGCCATCCGCGCGTTGCCGAGCTCAACCGGGTGGTGCATCCCGCGGTGGTGGCGGAACAGGATCGCTGGACCGAGGAGATTGGCCGGCGGGACCCGCAGGCCATTGCCATGGTGGAAGCGGCGCTGATTTTTGAAGCCGGCGTGCGCGATCACTTCGACCGCATGTTGGTGGTAACCTGCGAACCGGAACAGAAGGTGGAACGGCTGGCGGCGCGATTGCACATCAGCCGGGAAGCCGCGCGGCAGGAAGTCGACTCGCGCTCCCGGTCGCAGTGGCCCGACAGGGAAAAGGCGCGGCTGGCCGATTTCGTCATCTACAATACCGGTTCGCTGGACGAGACCGCCGAACAGGTGGACCGGATTTTGCGGGAACTGGAACGTGAAGCAACCGAATGGCGCGGCGACAACAGGAAATAACGCACCGCCGCGCGGCTGAACTGTTTACTCACAGCGAAAACTCCTTTATTTTTTAATTTTGGAGTGGGCTTCGGCCCGCGAGGCAAGCGCATATGAGACACTTCAGACCCGTGATTTGGGCCGCGGCGCTGGCGGCGGCATTCTTCTTCTATACCACTTATCGGCACGGCGGCTCGCCGCTGAACCTCGGCAGTTGGCTCCCCTCCTCGGGCAAGCTGGAACTGACGGAAGCGTCGCACGGCAGTGATTCCCTGGATGCCGAAGAGCAAACCAACATCGCCGTCTACAAGAAAGTTTCGCCTTCGGTGGTCAACATCACTTCGACGGCGGTATCGTTTAACTTCTTCTACGGCCTGATGCCCCAGAAAGGCCAGGGGACGGGGTTTGTCATTGACCACGAAGGTCATATCGTCACCAACTACCATGTCGTGGAAGGGGCGCGACTGGTCGAGGTTACGCTCTATAACCGGAAAAAATATAAAGCTGAGATCGTCGGCACCGACCAGCCAAACGACCTGGCGGTGCTTAAAATCGATGCCCCGAACCTTACCCCGGCGGTATTGGGTGATTCCCATGGTTTGTCCGTGGGACAGTTCGTATTTGCCATCGGCAATCCCTTCGGGCTCAATGGCACGATGACCCGCGGCATCGTCAGCTCTATCCGCTCGGTGGAAAGCCCCGAGGGAGCCTTCATCGACGATGCCATCCAGACCGATGCGGCCATCAACCCCGGCAATTCCGGCGGGCCGTTGCTGAATTCCCACGGCGAAGTGGTGGGCATCAACGCCATGATCACCACCGGCGGCGCCGGTCAGAGCGCCGGTGTGGGCTTTGCCATCCCCATCAACACGGCCAAGGCGGTCCTGGGTGACCTGGTATCCCTGGGACGGGTGCGGCGGCCGGCGTTGGGCATTAACGGCCTTCCGATTGGCCCGGAATTGGCCTCCGAGCTGGGCTTGGCCGCCGATACCGGCGTGCTAATCATGCAGGTGACGCCCGGCGGCGCCGCCGAACGCGCGGGATTGCGGGGAGGAACCGAGCGCGCTTATCTGGGCAATACGCCCATCCTGCTGGGCGGCGATCTGATTGTGGCCATCGATGGCCAGGAGATTGAAGATTTGCAGGATATCGCCCGGGTTATGAACAATCACCGCACCGGCGATGCCGTCACCGTTACGGTCTTTCGCGGCAAGCAAAAAAGGGACTTCAAACTCACCCTCGGAGAAGCGCGACAACAGGCATAATTGGGCTAGACTGGACGCATCCGCTTTCCCGAGGAATCGGCTTTGACTTACGGCACACTTCGCCGGTTGCGCCGCGCATCGCAGATTTTGTTTCTGCTGCTCTTCGTCTTTCTTCTGCTCAGGACCGAGTTCAGCGGATCGTTTCGCGCCCTGCGTGGCGACCTGCATCTCCGCTACCCGGTGCGCTGGTTTCTCGAACTGGACCCGCTGGCCGCCATCGGCAACGCCCTGGCCACCCGCGCGCTCTATCGCGGGCTGCTCTGGTCGCTGGTAATCCTGATCCCAACATTGTTTCTGGGGCGCTTTTTTTGCGGCTGGATTTGTCCCTTCGGCACCCTCCATCATTTCTTCGGCAACCGGCCTTCCGAGAGCAAACGCGGGCGGCAGCGCCTCGAAGCGAACCGGTATCGCTCCTGGCAGACGCTGAAATATTACCTGCTGATCGCCTTTCTCCTCGCCGCATTGCTGGGCAGCAACGTAATGGGGCTGTTTGATCCCATTTCCCTGCTGGTGCGCTCTCTAGGGCTCTCGGTTCTGCCGGGTATCAACTATGGCGTCAATGCCGCCACCGGCGTGCTGTATCACACGCACATTCGCGCCCTGAAGCTTCTTGCCGACGTCATTCAGTTCGTGCTGGGCATGACCATCCTCAGCTTCCGGCAACCGCATTTTCGGCAGGCGTTTGTGCTGGGTGTGATTTTTGTGTTCCTGCTGGCTTTGAATCTGCGAATTACGCGGCTGTGGTGCCGCCTGCTCTGCCCGCTGGGCGCGCTGCTGGGCCTGGTTTCGCGCTGGTCGTTGCTGGGACTGGTAAAGCAGTCCGCCAATTGCGGCGATTGTAACCGCTGTCTGCTGCACTGCCAGGGCGGAGACGATCCCATTCCCGGCACGCGCTGGCGCAAGGCGGAATGCCATTTGTGCTTCAACTGCACCGCCGAATGTCCGGAAGGCGCGCTGCACTGGCGGCTGATCGGCGATCGCCGTCAGATGGTGGAAGGTCCCGATATGAGCCGCCGCCGCGCGTTGACCGGCCTCGCCGCCGGTGTTGCGTTGGTTCCCCTGCTGCGTAGCGCAACCGCGTTTGGACCGGAGCACAACGAGCGTCTGCTGCGTCCGCCGGGCGCGCTGGCCGAGGGCGATTTCCTGGCGCGCTGCATTCGCTGCGGCGAATGCATGAAGGTGTGTCCCAATGACGCCCTGCATCCCACGCTGACAGAAGCCGGGATGGAAGGCCTGTGGACTCCGGTGCTGGCGCCGCGCGTGGGCTATTGCGAGTCCAGTTGTACTCTGTGCGGCGACGTTTGTCCCACGGGCGCGATCTGGCCGATCACCGCGCACGAAAAGGGTTGGGTAACAGGCGCCGCCACCGACAAGCCCATTCGCATCGGCACGGCGTTCTACGACCGCGGACGCTGCCTGCCCTGGGCCATGGCCACCGATTGCGTCGTGTGCGAGGAGTGGTGCCCGACATCGCCCAAGGCCATTTATCTGCGTACCGCCGAAGTTGTGAATGGCCTGGGCGAGGTCAAACAGGTACGGCAACCGTACATACAGCCGGAACGCTGCGTCGGCTGTGGCGCCTGCGAATTCGCCTGCCCCGTACACGATCGCCCCGCCGTCTATGTCACCAGCATCGGCGAGACAAGGTCAAAGAACAATCAGATATTGCTAAAGCATTAGCCGCAGATCAACGCAGATGGACGCGGATAAAAAGGCGGAGAATCTTGGGTTCTTGCAGTTCTGTTTTGATCTGCGTTTGTCTGCGTTAATCTGCGGCTGAAAGGTTTTGTCCCGCATGACGAACAAAATTTCGCGGCCAGCGATGTGGCGAATCGGGCTGTTGCTTTTGCCCATACTGCTGACGGGCTGCACGCGGCATCATGACCTCGCCATGCTTTTGCCACAATCCGCATCCGGCTGGACCAGACTCAGCGATGTGCGCACGTTTGAAGCAAGCGATCTTTGGCGTTACATGGATGGCGCCGCCGACAAATATGTTGCCGCGGGCGTCCAACGGACTGTCACCACGGATTACCGTTACCAAGGTCGATTCGACGCGGTGGCCGACATTCACCAGTTCGCTTCTCCGGAGGGTGCGCTCAGCCTGATGGACTCGGAATCCGCCGACGGCAGTCAGCCCGCCCAAATTGGCGATGCCGCGCGGGTATTCGACCAAACTCTGGTCTTCCGCCGCGGCCCGTATCTGGTGCGCCTGGTCGCCTATCAGGACACGCCCGAAACCCGCAAGGCCCTAGCCGCGCTGGCGCAGGTAATTGCGGCGAAAATGTAACTGCAGACGGCCGATTCCAAAGCCCGCAAAGCGGGCAAAAGAATGTAGCCCCGTGAGCCCGGGGGAAGCGGAACGAGAGGATGTGAGCCCGCAACGTGGGCGAAAGAACTCTCGCCCGACGGTTCTTACGCCCGCTTCGCGGGCTGGCCGAAATTCCGCATCTTTCCCCAGGCTCACGCCTGGGGCTACCATCTTCCACCCGCTACGCGGGTTTCTCTCTGCCGGTCGACAATCTGAAGTTATTCCCCACGACTTGCCGAATGGCCGGCTGCAAACTGAAAACTG
>Ga0326728_10004696_pt1 | contig 39879 bp, 28 predicted proteins | sample MB3enrmetagenome_FD_207602 | JGI IMG/M metagenome (GOLD analysis project Ga0326728, IMG submission 207602) | Lab enriched peat soil microbial communities from McLean, Ithaca, NY, United States - MB31MN | ecosystem: Environmental > Terrestrial > Soil > Wetlands > Peat | place: USA: New York... | reverse complement strand
GCCAAGATCTGGGCCGGAAGCGGAGCCCCTCCTCCTGAAGAGAAAAATCCCAACTGGAGAAGAATAAACGCTTCTCAGCCACAGCGCTCAGAAGTGTGATTAAAAAGATTGGCCGGTTATTTTCGACATAGCGTCAAGGTGTGCGCACTGGATCTGAGATGCGGGTAGTCTACCCGCCGCCACTCCGCTGGAATAATAAATGCCGGCACGGAACAAAGATAGTTCTCGATATTTACATCATGAGAGCAGCGGTGGCCAGGAGGTCTCGGAATCCATTGCCGGATGTCTCGGTTCATCTGCGGGCCGCCCGTACTCCAATCGCCATACCTCGATCTGCCCTAGCAATGCGAATGCGGATTTCCTGCGGGCCGGATCCGTCCGCGCCATCTCAAACAGGCTTCTCCGTATAGCATTCGATCCCCGCGGTACAAGGATGAACGTGCCGCCATCGAGTCCATAAGGGCGGTGTTCCAGAAAGGCGTTCTCCATCGAATGGAAAAGCTCATAGGGTACACCCGAGCCGTCGTCTCGTAATATTGACAACCCTGCAACGAGATCTTCTTCTCTGCGGAACGCCGCGAACACTTTCGCGAGCAACATACGGTTCGATGGAGACAGGTCGCCATTTGCCAGGCGAACCAAATGGGCTTTCACGGCTTCGTCTTCGTCAGCTCTATCCGACAGTAGCCGTGCCAACAGGTCCCCGTGGCGCTGATCCGGGATAAACTCTCTGGTGAATAGCTTCGCGTCTGGGTCCACAAACGAAAGCAGAACCTGGTTAGAGCGTGGCCCGTGAAGCATCGCAATCGCTTCGATCCAAGCTTCACCGATGGCCTCGACCCCTTTCCCGTCGGGGCCTGCGAGCTCCATCAGAACGTCTATGGCGTTATGGCAGCGGCTCGCGCCCAGCGCTGTAACGACGCTGCCCAGTTTATGCAACGGAAGGCGCAAACGGGAAACAATCTCGCGGACGTTAGCCACGCCTTCCGATGCCGGATCGACGAACGTCATGACACCCAAGCACCTCGCGAAAAGCCAAACATTTTGATCGTTGTAGATTCCCGATGACTGTAACTCCTGCATAGTTGGATCGAGAACTCTGAGCACTTCTTTGAGGCTCAGGCGAACGCCCGAAACCAGTAGATTCTCTAGTGCCACCACCCTAGTCCAACCGTCCCAGCGTCCCGGCAGCTCCATCAGTTCCAATATCAGCTTGGCTGATCGCATGCCGTCGAGTGCAGCGAGTGCACCCCCCAGGGCCTTCAGTCGCTGATCGAATCCGCGCCTGTCTGTCGCAGCTTCGCGATCTGTTTTGATTCGCTCGATCTGTTCGCGGATCGCGTCCGAAAAGCGTGCGCGCCGTTCTTCTACAAAGGTGTCATCCAGCTCACCTGCCCGCGCTCTCCAGATCCTTCCGAAGTCCATTCGATTTGTCCCCAACCCGGGCTGGGCCGTACCTCTTCGGGCTAGGAACGGAAGTCGTTGCGAGAGCACATGCTCATATTGGTGTGAGCGAATGAGTTGCATGACAACGCCATCCGCCTCGGCAGGGTCCACCATCGTCACGGCGTCGAGATAAAGAAAACCGTAGCCGGTCACGTCATGTGAGCGGTCGCCCTTCATTCGCGCCGCCTGAGCCTTCTCAAATCTCACGGAGTCGGCTTCGATCAGACGCCGAATATCTTCAAGGTCCTCCCGCTCCCCCACATTCGCGAGCAGTTGCGCGAGGTGAGCTCTTGTACCTGCGCGCAGCCCATCGGGATCGGCACCGAGCCTTGCGCCGCGCTTCAAGTAGACGCGCAATTTGACGCGCATGTCCTCGGAAATAGAACTCCGCACGTCGGGTTTCGTAAGCTTCGTGGCCGGCAAAGTGTCCGTCAGGATGTCTAGCTCAATCGCTTGTGGCTCTTTTTCCAGTTTTTCGCTGACTCCATCGAGGAGCATGGCCGGACTCATAGCCCTGAGCAGATCCTCTACTTGTCCGAAGAGATTCCATTTGGCCTGATCATGACCCGGCGGAAACGAGAGTCCCGCGCGAATCTCGCAAGCCCGCCCGAACACGCGCGCCGCGAGCGCTGCATTCATCATGGAGACGAGCACTGAAACAACGCGTTGTTGCTCACCCTGGTCGAGGACTTCAGAGCTGAAGCGCGAGTAGAGTGCTTCAGCCTCTTCGTCGGAGATCTGGGTGATTAGACCGCGCCACGCCCCGAACCAAATCGACCTGTCCAACACCTTCCGCGTGGCCCACTCGCTCACCCACCTCGGATCGGACTTCTGCAGTTCATCGAGAGCCCACCGAATTTGCCCCTGATTGTCTCCTGGCTTCAATTGGTCCGGTCCCAGGCCGTCGAGCTCGGCTTTCATTCTTTCGACGATGTTCGTTCCGCTGAACGTCTGCAAAGCGTGAAGGAGGCGTAGTCGCTCGAAAGGATCGCTCGCTTCCTTGTACATTTGCTCGTACACTGCCACGATGCGAGGCCACTGGGAGTTCGGAATCTCGTCTGGCCGCGCCCCTCGCAGGACCTCGCGAAGGCTTGCGTCGTCGAGTGACTTCAGCAGTCTCTCCACTTTTTCCACAAAGCCGTACCAGCTCAACATGTGCGCCGCGTTCCACCTCACCTTTGGGCTTGTATCCGCGAGAGCAATTTCCTCAACGTTGTCTGCGAACCAGGGATTGCGGGCGAGGTCTACAACGAAATTGAGGCGAGCCTCTTCAGGCCAGCTGCGAACCAGGTCGCGCCAGTTCGGCCCCAAGTTGGCAGGCAGAACCTCCGCGCCGCCGTGATACACAGCAAGACGCACTTGGTCGTTGGCGTCGGCCAGCAAAGGCACAACAATATCCTTGAAATCGTCCGACCCGGTCGCCAGCATCGCGGCCAGAGCGCACTGGCGGTGGTGCGGATCTTTCTGTGCGTACCAGGCTCGGAGACGTTTCCCGACGTCCTCACGGACTTTCGCCCACACCGAAGGACCGGAGGCATTAGCGAGACCCGCGGCAAAAATCGGATCGACGCGGAGAGCCATGCGGACCAGCCGCGCTCCCGCCTCCACGAACTCTGCTTTCACGCCTCGCTCCGCGATGTCCTCGGCCAGCATCCGCAAAGACTCTCCCCATCTCGGCTGGTTCACATATTGCTTTGTGAATTTCCCCCCTTCCGCCGCATCGTTCCGATTGACCACAGCGAGCAGAAGACGCCCCAGTCCTCCGGCTGCGTAGAATTCCTGAAATTGCTGGTGCTGGAACCTGAAGGTGACCTCATCCTGGTGGGACACGACGAGAACATGGCGCTTCGAGAGTTCGTCCAATATTTCGCCAGGATCTGGCGCGCTCATCACTCGCCCTTCAAGTCGAAGAGAGTCGCTAACGGAATTGACGACGACCCGCGCCTCTGAATCTGCAATTGTGGTTTCACCAAGGTCGGTCATCCTCATCGAGAGGCCACGCAGGTAATCGGCAGCATGCCCCCGCAAAGGCGCTTGTTGCAGCGCAACGCGGTGCTCTGTAGACTCTTCGATCTCGTGCAGAACTGCTCCGAGCACACCCATTTTTGTAAGTGGGATCTGCTTGCCCGCCCGATAGAGATCAGCGACTTCGGCCAGGATCAGCGGCGTGCGCGTGATCGAGTTTAACGTCCGGTTGCTACCCAGCTTGACCTTAAGGTCGTGAGCGCACTCGCCCAGCGCTCGATCTAAGTATTCGTTCCGCTTTGCGCGATCCAGTTGATTCAGTTGCACGCGAAAGGCGGCACGTAGAGGCGGAATGAGACGATGCAGCCGCGTGGTGACGACAATGATGGAAGCCGGAAAGCTCCGTTCCAGTTCACGGAGTGCTGCGTCCGCCGCACCCGCGTTGGCAATGGACACCTCATTCCATCCATTCAGCAGAAACGTCGCAGGTTGCTTGCCACGCAGTTTCGAAAGTAAGCCCGCGCCGAGGTCCCGCGCCGCGAATGCGGGATAGTCGGCAATGAAGGCCAGAATATTTCTGTGCGAACTGACCCATCCCGGCAGATCCACGAGAAACGGGAGTCCTCCGTCGGTTAAAACTCGGCGCGCGAATTGAACGAGCGTCGTTGTCTTCCCGCTTCCGGCAGGGGCCTCAAGGACAATTCGCTGTCCTTCATCGAGATCAGCTCCAAGCGAGTCCGTCGTGGCAGCCTCCTTGGGGTGTCCGTGTTCGTCGAGTTTGACGGCGTTGAGATTAATCACCGGGCGTCCAGGCTTTCGGTAGGTGCGATCCCAGTTGTCAGCGGTTTCCTTCGCGGCTTCCTGCGCGCGTTTAAGCGCAGGTTCCAGTTCCGGCGGCATCGACACAGCGATCCCGAGTTGGTCTCGACAGATATCGGATTGCGCGGGGTCAAGGAGCCACGTGATGAACTCCTCGCGCGAAACGACGATGAGGCGCAATCCGAATGTTCTTAGGATCTCGTCGGCCCAGAGTTCCTTTTGATGTTCGCTGACCTTGCCTGCAGTCGAAAAAATGAGCACCTTTACGTCCGGATGGTGCAGGTTTGTCTCTCTCGCATCGCGCTTGATCTTCCCGATGGTCGGAGTCGTCGAACAGGCCAGACCGATCCCTTTTCCGTCTGGCTCAAACGTTCCGTCTGCGTGAGCATCGAGGCCTCCATCCCACTTGCGCTCGCACGCCACAAGCTGTGGCCACTTCCGCTTAGCGTGAACGACCGCGATGCCCTGGAACCGCATCCCGACCTCGTCGACCACCAACTCGTCGAGAGCTCGAATGATTTCGCTACGGTACGCCATCGCTTTCTCTCCCCTAAGTGGATCATTTTATCGCAATGACCCGTGCAAGTTGCGGCGGAAAACAGCTCCTGGGAAGTCGCAAAACGTTAGGCAATCGTCGCCGTCAGACGGGCGGCTGGCGCATTGACGGTAAACGGCCTATGCGCGGATGTGGTGCCCGTTGGTTCCGGGCGTATGTCGACCACTCGGAAAATAAGCTTTGACCGGTCCCGTGGGCGGATCGTTGTCCCGGGGTTCGAGGAAATCGGTCCTGCCTTGTCGCCAACGGTTTGGTAATTGGCATGAGTCTAAGGATTGGCCGGTTAGTTTGGTCTACCCGTGGAAGTGACCACGCGGCCCCGCCGGCCATCAGAACATCCTGCCAGGCTGGTTCTATCCGGATTTTCACGGGTGGCATATACATTGGTTTGTAAGCATGCGCCGAATGACGATGCCGCGCCCTGGATACCGCGTCACTATGGATCCGCCGGCAGGCGGGCTCCTCCAGAAAAAGGCCAAGGCTCTCAACTTTATTTTGCGTTTGGTACATCCTGTCTCTTGACAGACAGAGCTTAGTAGGCTATAATGCTGCCGTGAAGCTGGGCTAGAAGTGGCGCCTTGCGGGACGGACTCAAGAAGTCGAGGAGTCGAGAAGTCAATAAGTCGAGAGTAAAGTGCCATACCAAAGTCGACCGGCAGCCTGCGGCGTCATTGTTACTCCTCGACCCTCAACTCCTGGACTGCTCGACTCTCAAGTTGAAGGAACAAACCGGGAATGTCGATGAAAACAAAGGAAGCAAGGATTCAGGATTCAGGATTCGGGATACAGGAGAAGAACCAGCGCCAGAACGGTTGTTAACTGCTCGACTGCTCGACTCCTTGACTTCTCGACCTTCCGAAGGAACAAACCGGGAATGTCTATGAAAAAAAAGAACAAGGTCAAAAAGTCGAGGAATCAGGTGTCAGGTGTCACGTGCCGGGAGTCAGAAGCAAGGCTGACAACCGAAGACTGACGGCTGATGGCTGAGAGCTGATAGTTTTTTTTAGGAACAAACCGGGAATGTCTATGAAAACAAAGGATCGCGAGTTGAGAGGTCAAGGTGTCGAGGAATCGAGAAATGAGTGCGGAAGCAAAGTCGACCGGCAGCCTGAGGCTTATTTGTCAACTCCTCGGCTCTCGACTCTCAACCCCTCGACTTCCCTTGGCTTGGACACCAAGATGCCCCCGTCTGGCAACATAGCGTTGTTTTCCTCATCGGACTCCCACTGGGGGTGCGTGTTGAAGCGAACTTCCTCACTCCAAGCCAGGGGATTGATGCCGTGTTCGTCGATATCACTCAAGATTTGCAGCACCTCTACATGCTCAGCTATCAAGCGCCTTCGGGGGCGCCGAGTTTGTGAGCGATGCGAGCGCAGGTCCTGTCGGTGGCCGGCGTGAGCCACCTGCGTGCCTCGGGGCCGAGCTGGCCAAACGTAAATCCGCTTGCGTTTAGTGACACTATATGAAAGTATACCTGCATATGGTGCAGCGCCATTTTTGGCTGGATCTTCTGGAGAGCGCCTGGCGGTCGCGCTCCGTGATATGGCTGGCGGGCGTGCGGCGCGTTGGAAAGACCTGCCTGTGCCGGAGCCTGCCCGACGTGGAATACTTCGATTGCGAGCTTCCCCGCGTGCGCAGGATGCTACTGGACCCCCAGAGCTTTCTCGAGAGCCTCGGCAGGCGCCGCATCGTTCTGGACGAAATCCACCGCTTATCCAGTCCCTCGGAAGTGCTGAAGATCGCCGCCGACCACTATCCCAGGCTCCGCGTGATCGCAATTGGCTCATCGACTTTGGGGGCTTCAGCCAAGTTCAGGGACACGCTGGCCGGGCGCAAGCGAGACGTGTGGCTAACTCCGATGTGCCTCCCCGACCTCGAGGATGCCAAACTCCCCGACTTGAAGCGTCGTTTTCTGCGCGGCGGCTTGCCCCCATTTCTGCTCCCGGACCATCTCGAGGAACGCGATTTTCAGGAGTGGATGGACGCCTTCTGGGCCAAAGACATCCAGGAGTTGTTTCGTCTGGAGCGGCGCGACTCTTTCCAGAGGTTCGCCGAGTTGCTGCTTGCCCAAAGCGGTGGCATCTTCGAAGCAAGTCACTTCGCGCGGCCCTGCGAGGTGACCCGGCCAACCATTTCGAACTATCTGCGCGTGCTGGAAGCCACCTTCGTCGCACACGTGATCCGGCCGTTCAGTGCTCGCCGCCCTAATGAAATCGTAGCCGCTCCGAAGGTCTACGGCTTTGACACCGGATTCGTTTGCTACCACCGCGGGTGGCAGGAGTTGCGACGGGAGGATCTCGGAATGATGTGGGAGCACTTCGTGCTGAACGAGCTCATGGCTCGAACGCAGAACCGGGAAATCGCGTACTGGCGGGATAAGCGAGGCCACGAGGTCGACTTCGTTTTGGCTCGACCCCGAAGGAAGCCCCTAGCCATCGAATGCAAGTGGGCTGCGGATAATTTCCACCCTGCCAACCTCGCCGCCTTTCGTCAGCAACATCCTGAGGGTGAGAATGTTGTCCTGGCGAAGGATGTCGAGCGCGCCTTCAGTCGAAGCTACGGCGCTGTGACTGTACGCTTCCAGAGCCTGGCTGGCTTCATCAGCTCGGCCCTCGAGTGACACCCTTGCGTAGTCTTTGCCTTGGCACGGAACCCGAAACTGTGCGCCGGGCGTAAGGGCGGTAATTCCAAACGGCGACACCACCCCGCCCCGGCACGCCTGGACGCAGCGCTGTAATTCTGGCAGACTGTCAACGTAATGGTCAGACTGAAAAACCGCGGGCCCCAGTAGAATCGGGAGTACGCGCAACCCGGCTTGAAGGTGCAACAGCGTCGCTACGGTTGGCAACGGGAGGGGAAGATGTATAACGAGATCAAGAGGCGACAGTTTCTCAAGGAGTCGGCCATGGGCGTGTCGGCGTTGGCTGTGGGTCTAAGCGGCGAGACGCCCGCGGTGGCTCGAGTAGGAGAAGCTCCCGCAGGCTCGCCGCAGCCAGCCGGGGATCAAGTTGGGCGTCCGGTGCGAATCGTCAGCATCGGCTTTCACGCGGGGCAGCATCCCCTGGAATGGATAGCCAGTCAAGTGGATCAAGAAGCAGCGCGGGGAACGGATCTCATTGCGCTTCCGGAAACGTTTCACGGCCAAAACGCAACCGCAACCAGCGCGGAATCGCTGGAAGGCCCCACCATTACTGCCATGTCGCACCTCGCCAGGAAACATCGAACTTACATCGTCTGCCCCATCGATCGCAAAGAGGGGAAGCAGCGCTTCAATTCTGCGGTCCTGATTGACCGCGAGGGAAGGGTCGCCTGTGTTTACAACAAGATTTATCCCGTGTGGGGGGAGGAATGCCTGGATCATTCCGTGCATCCCGGCACGGCGGTGTGTGTCCACCAGGCGGATTTCGGCCGGGTAGGGCTGGCCATCTGCTTCGACGTCAATTGGTCGTCGCTCTGGGAGCAGTTATCCAATCAAGGGGCGGAGTTAGTGATCTGGGTGAGCGCTTACTCGGCTGGCCGCACGCTCCAGGCGCAGGCGATCAGCTATAACTACTACGTTGTCAGCGCCACGTGGACTCCCGATTGCTTGGCTTACGACATCGATGGAGAGCAGCTCGTCCACGACACCAACAATCAGGGCGAGGGAAGGAACATCACGCGTCTCACCCTTGATTTAGACCGCTGCATCTTTCATCAGGACCTGAACTACCCTGACAAGGTCGCGCGCCTGCTCAAGGAACGAGGCGAGGACGTTGCCCAGGAAAAGTGGATGCCGCTCGAGGGCTGGTTCGTGTTGAAGGCCAAGCGGCCCGGCGTGAGCGCCCGCGAACTGGCCCGAGATTATGGCTTGGAAGAACTGAGGCATTACCTGAACCGAAGCCGGTGCGAGATCGATAAGTGTCGGGGGTGGGAGTTTTCTTAAAGGCTAAAGGATAAAGGTTAAAGGGTAAAGTATAAAGGTTAAAGGGTGAAGGTTGCTTTTACCCCTTAACCTTTATACTTTACCCTTTAGCCTTTACCCTTTCAGGCCGTAACGCCACGGCTCTTGTAGATCGCTTTATTCACTTCCACCATCAAGTCATCGAGCGAAGCGCCGACTTTGCGCGCGGCCATCTCAATCGAGCAGTCATAACAGGAAGGGCGAAGGCCGAATCTCTCAAAGACCTCGTCGGTCTCGGGGAACTTTTGCTTGATCTCGCGGACCATTTCGCCGCCGCGAACGAGATCACTGAACTGAAACATGGGTCACTCCCTCTCGCAGGTTGCATCTGTCACTTCGATCGGAGCCGTTGCGGCGGGGCTGGTAAACACAGAAAGGTTCTTCATCCAGATAATCGCCGCTGGCCGCAAAGGCCCGGGCGCGGCATCCCATGCAGACGTTGCGAAACTCACAACAGCCGCACTTCCCTTTCAGATTATCCGTGTTGCGCAGTTGCTGAAAAACCGGGGCATGTTCCCAAATCTCGGCGAACGATTGCTGGTTCAAGTCCCCTGCCAGAACCGGCAGGTACCCGCAAGGATAAACCTCGCCTCGGTGCGAAATGAAGCATACACCGGTGCCGGCGAGGCAACCCTTGGTCATGGCGTTCATGCCCTGGGGATGGCCGTGGCTGGCTGGGGCGGCGTGCGGATGAAGCGCGATGCCCGTGGAGCCGGGCACAGTCATTTCCGTGGGGCCGATCGCCTCCCTCGATCCGCTAGCGACGGGCGCGCGGGAGTCCAGGGAAACGCTGGAGGCCGCCCGGCGCTCGGCGGCGCGACGTTGCTTCACCACGCGGAAATAATGAGGGGCGCAGGTGGCTTTCAGCTCGATCCCGCCCTCGAGCGAGCGATCGTAGAACCAATTCAAGATCTCTTCATATTCTTCCGCCGGCACCATTTGCTCGGCGGCGATATCAACGCCGCATCCCACCGGAACCAGAAGGAAGGTGTGCAGGGCGTCCGCCCCGATCTCCTTGGCTAATTCGAGGACCGCAGGGAGTTGGTGCGCGTTATGGCGGGCAATCGTCATGTTGATTTGGAGCGACATCCCCAGCTCGCGCAGATTCCGGAAGCCGCGCAGGGCGGCATCGAAGGCGCCGGAAATGCCGCGAAACGCGTCATGGGTGGAAGCGTCGGCGCCGTCCAAACTGATGGAAACACGCCGCACTCCGGAATCCAGAATCCGCTGCGCCACCTGCTTGTCGACTAAGGTGCCATTGGTGGCCAGCGCCACACGAATTCCCAGGGATGTGGCGTAACCGGCAAGATCGAAGATGTCGTGGCGAAAGAGAGGTTCGCCACCGCTCAGAACTAGGATTGGTAGGAATGACTGAGAGACTTGCTTTATTAAGTTCAGGGCTTTGGTTGTAGGTAGGTCATTTTGTGATGAGAGTTCTGTAGCGGTGGCGCGACAGTGAATGCAACGCAGGTTACATCCCTTGGTCACCTCCCAAAAAACGAGCCGCGGCTTGTAGTCTAGATTGTTAACCCACATTGCACGACTCGTTTCATCCTAACGGCTGTTTGACGCAGCCGCTATTGCTGTGAGCACGTCTTTCTCCGTCCCCTCCTGGAATTGCAGCGCGCGGCCGTGCTCTAAGCCATGGTCATTCCCTTACCTTCAACAATCTATGTCTCCGTTTGGTTGGCCCTGGCGTCGCGAAGGGGACTTTCGGTGGCGCGCGTTTGAGGTTGAGGTTTACCGGGGGCTGGAGAAGCCGGTTCGTCCAATTTCCGAAATCCCCAACCCCCAACCCGTCTGATGACGGGTCTTTAGGACCCGAAGTCCCTCGCACCCTAGCGAAGGGCACGACTCATGCCAAAGTCAAAGTCAAAACAACCAAGAAGGGGTTGGATTCAAGCTAAAGGAATAAAGCGGCTTAGCATTTTCTGAGTTGGTGGGAGGCTGGAGCATGTGCACAAACTCTGAGATTGGAAAGTGCGCAAAATGACGGTTGCCAAACTAATCGGGGGGTGAAAAGGCGCAAAGTCACTTTCTTTAACGCCTGACCAATCGCAGCGTCTTGATTTCCCAAGGTTTCATGTGGAAGCGGATGGTCTGCCCTTCCCCAACCGTTCCCAGGACCACGTCTTCCAGCAGATTGGTCTCGAGGACGCGAACCGAACGCGGGAGCTGAATCGACACGTCACCCTGGCGCCCTTCGCACTCGAAGAACCGCAGGATGGCGTCAGTGTCGTAGAAACCTTCCATCTGCTTCATGGCGTACAGAACCACGTGATCGCTTTCTGTCTTTATGAAAGAGTACGCGTCCGGCAAGCCGCCCGCCTTGCCTGCCCACTGTTCCTGAGGGCTCGCGTGAGCCGGCTCTTGAAGGGCCATCAGGGGCGAGTTGAATGCCAGGGCCTGAAACTCGACTTTGCCTTCTTGCCATCCTCCCCGGTGAGGATAGATGGAGTATCCGAAGCTGTGGTGTCCCTCATCGGCTCGTGGGTCGGGGCCCCAGGGACCGCGGATTACAGAGAGACGGATCACGTTATCTTTGGCATCGAAGCCGTTGCGGCCGTTGTTCAGAATTGCCAAGCCGTAACCGTCGTCGGAGATGTCGACCCACTTGCCCATGACCATTTCATTCCCTGTCTGTTGGCGTTCAATGGCGCCATAGGGAATCTCCGCCGTCACCTGGGTGGACGAAACGCTGACCGGGAAGCCCGCCTTCAAGAAAGTAGCGCGTTCGTACCAGTCCGTGGAGAATTCCACATCCACCCGAGGCACACCCGCGATCAGACTGATATCCTGACAGAATTCCGAGTCCCGAAAGCGATGCACCACGCGAAGCGTGGCGCGCGCCGGTCCTCGCTCGACGATCTGAATCCGCGCCGCCTTGCCGATCTCCCACTTCTTTCCTGTCAGCCCAATATCCCAGGCAGGCCCCGCATACTCGGGAGAGGTCTCCTTGGCTCGCTCTGCCGTGTCCTCCAGTGCCAGCAGGAAATTGCCGTCGCCGCGGAACGCCTCGCGCTTATTCGACTTGTCGTAAAGCCGGGCGATGTAACCGGTCTCGGGATTGAGCTCGACTCGGAAAAACTCGTTCTCGAGGTACCAGCGAGGTTTTGCGCCCACTTGGAGAGAAGAGGCGGTGGGTCTTCGACTGTTGGTTCCTGGCACGACCCGGTAGAGCTTCAGGCCCATCTGCGGAACCTTCTGCGCGACGAAAGCCACCGTGGCGGTTTCTCGAGCCCCCGCTTTGGTCGCCGGCTTCAGCACCTGCACCGGAACAACTTCTTGACCATAAATAGCCACCATGCGTGAGGGCAGCGAAAATGCGGAGATCTTAGTGATGACCAGGTCGCTGCGGTCCCATGACTGAGGGTTATAGACGACCACCGGGATACCTTCGCCGCGGGTATCTACCTGGAGTCCGAGGTTCTGAAGGGAGAAGTTCAAGGCGCGGTGACCGCGCTCGAAGACTTCCTCATATTGGCGGGCGGCGTCGGCATAGATAGGACCAATCCCGGAGCCCGCCGCCAGGTCATGAGCTTGGTCCAGCAGGGCTATCTTCCAGGCCTCCGTGATATCGCGATTGGGGTAATAATCCCGATAGTCGAAGAACACCGCCAACTCCGACATCTTCTCGGCGTCGAGAAGGAGCTGCTCAGCCTGGCGATTGTGGCGCTTCATTTCCACTTGGGTTGTATAGCAGCCGGGAAAAACATTCTGCATTTCACCCTGCACCACGGGGAAGTCCTTCTTTTCGGTCAACAAAATATCAATGTAGTCCGCAACGTTGGTGGTCTTCACGCGCACATCGTCAGGAGACGCGTTTAACTTCGCTATCCCCGCAACGTCTTCGGGGTTGGGACCGCCGCCGTGATCCCCCATTCCGTAAAGCACCATGATGTTCTTAACTCCCGCCCGGTCCGCATTCTTCATCCCCAACACTGTGGTGTGCTCATGATCCATGGGTTGGGTGTACTCGCCGGGTGTGGTGTAGCCCAACACGCGACTGCCATCCAACCCGCGCCACCAGATGATGGGCGGCCGGGACGGATCATGTGGCCGGTTGAACAGATAGAGCTCGATACCCGCTTTGCGCGCGATTTGCGGCATCGAGTAAGGATGGCCAAAGACGTCCGGCTGCCATGCCGCCCGAATGTAGTGGCCGAACTTTTCCTTACTGTATTTCTGGCCGTAGAGAAACTGGCGCACAAGGGACTCGCCGTCGGACACGTTTTCATCCATCTGCACCCAGCTTGAACTGACGGGAATGAAATTGCCGGTTCTGGCCTTCTGCACAATGGCCTTGAAGACATCAGGAAAATAGCGCTCCATCATTTCGAACACCACGGCCTGATCTTGGGAATACGTGTAGTCCGGAAATTGGTCCATCAGCTTGAGTTGATTGCTGAAGGTGTTGTACATGATGTCGTAGATGGACTCCTCCCAGCGCCACAGCCAGGCCATATCCATGTGCGCGTAACCAACTACGTGGGCCGTATAGTCTTTCGGCTGCGCCGATGACTGGGCGTGGCCCGCGGAAACAACGCTGGCGAGGATAAGAACAAGCCCTAAGAACTTACGCATAAGACCTCCTTGGCCCCAACATTTCAAACAGATTTTGGACCAAAATGCAAGTTGCCTGATTAGGAAATGCGCGCGACGTGAAACTTGGGAGGCTCACTGCCCAGACACTCGCAGATGACCCACTTCCGACATGACCCACTTCCGAGTTGCGGGCGCAGTTGACGTCTGCTAATGTAATGCCTCTGTAACAGGGGTGTCACAATTGGTCGCCATGATTCCACCGTGCCCAAAATGCGGCGCCACCAAAACAGACCCCGTCCCGCACAATTTGAGCTACAACTTGGCGCGGGCTTTTGGGTATCGACTGCAGCGGTGCTCGCGGTGCCGCAAAGCTCGTTATCTACCGAGACATCACGGAACGTACCGCGACTCATCGCCCGTCGGGAAGGAGCCGAAAGAGCCAGGCGGGTTCGCCGAGGACCCAGAGACACTAAAAAGGACCGAAGCGCCTCCCGAGCCGCAAAAGGATCAAGTAAGCGCTGCCGAAACCTCGGAACGCGACGAGCGCAAGTGTCCAGCTTGCGGCAGCATCAGGTACCATCATACACATCGCACCACGATGGAACGGCTGTTGCGGCGCCCAGCCATGGCCCGTTGCGAGAACTGCCGGTTGCGATTCCCCTACCCGGGCCGCCCTGCGAAAGATCCTGAAGCATTAGGGGCGCCGGCAACGGAACCCCGCTCGGCGGAGGAGGAAAAAGCTTCGAAAATGGCCAAAGAGAACACCCAAGTGCAAGCTCCCAAAGAAGGAGTGCAGAGCGACGCCTCGTACAATGACTCGCCCCGCTGCCCGGCTTGCGGCAGCACGAAACACCACCGCACTGAACGCAACACCCTGGAACGAATATTGGGGCGCCCGCCGATGGCGCGTTGCGAGAAGTGCGGGAAACGCTTCCCCTACAGCAAACCTCGCGTTGAATCTCCTGACTCGAAGAAATCAGGACAAACGCCGGCAAGCAGGGGCCGCATGAGAGGGGAACGAAGTGGTTCAGGAACCATCGAAGGAACCGCCCAGCCGAATTCCGATAATCCAGGAAGCATCGCCGATTCCTCAGAAGAGGAATTGGGACGCTGTCCGTTTTGTGGCAGCACGGCCTACCGCCGTTCTCGGCGCACCACTGCGGAACGCCTCTTGTTGCGCCCCAAGATGGCCCGCTGCAGTCATTGCCGGAAGCGCTTCCCCTTTCCCCTGAGATAGCATCTTTCAAATGGCCTCTTCCAGTGTCACGGGCCGAATCGCCAGGGCCTCCGGGATCGTGATGGCGGGGGTGTTGCTGAGCCGTCTCCTGGGTTACTTTCGTGATTGGACGGTGGCCCACCAGAGTGGCGCCAACGCCGTTACCGACACCTACTACTCGGCCTTCATTTTGCCGGACTTCTTGAATTACCTGGTGGCCGCGGGCGCTCTGAGCGTTACCTTCATTCCGGTCTTCTCCCGCTATATGGCGGAAAACCAGGAGGACGAGGGTTGGCACGCTTTCTCCACGGTGGTTACGGTGATGGGTCTGACGGTTGTGGCGTTGGTGGGCATCGGTGAGCTCCTAGCGCCTCAATTGGTCAGAGCGATCGCACCAGGGTTCGCCCCCGCAGCCAAGGCGCAGACCGTCTTCTTGACCCGGCTGATGTTACCCGCACAGATTTTCTTCTACCTGGGAAGCATCCTGACAGCCGTCCAGTACGCCAAGGGGCAGTTCATCATCCCGTCCCTCGCCGGAGTGGTCTACAACCTTGGAGTTATTCTGGGCGGGCTCTTGCTCTCTTCGCGCATGGGCATCTCAGGTTTTGCGGTGGGGGTGGTTGCCGGGTCGCTCTTTGGCAATTTCCTTCTCCAGATTTATGGCGCTCGCCGGGCGGGGGCACGTTTCACTCCCAACCTGAATATCCGGCACCCTGGCTTCCGCTGGTTCATCCGGCTCTCGATTCCCATTATGCTAGCGCTCTCACTCCCCGCTACGGATGACTGGATTATCCGCTGGTTTGGGTCTTTTCTGGGCCCTGCATCCATCACCTGGCTGACCTATGCGAAGACGCTGATGCGCGTTCCCCTGGGTGTGGTCGGAATGTCAGTGGGAGTGGCATCGTTTCCTTTCATGGCGCAGCTTTATTCGGAGGGGAAACTCGATGAACTCAACCGCGCGGTGAACGCCACGCTGAAAGGGCTGCTCGTCCCGCTGCTCCCAATTTCTGCTTTGACCATCGCACAGAGCACGCCCCTTGTCCATTTCCTCTTCTCGCACACGCGCCTCCACGGAGGCGATTTCGAAGCTACCTCCGCCGCGCTACGGGTCTTTTCCATCGGGATGTTTGCCTGGGCGATCCAAAACATCCTGGCGCGCGCTTTCTACGCCGCTCGCGACACCATTACCCCGGCCGTTGTGGGTACGGGCATCACTTTCTTGAGCCTTCCCGCTTACTGGTGGCTGGCCCACCACTTTCAGTACCTCGGGCTTGCCTTCGCGAGTTCCCTCGGCATTATCGCTTGCACAGTGATTCTGCTTCTTCTTTTGAATCACCGAATCCGCAATCGCGAGGCCCGCGCGCTTATGGTCTTCTTCCTTAAGATCGGCGCGGTCTCCGCGCTGGCAGGAGTCGCGTGCTTCGAGCTGAGCAATTGGTTGGGATCACACCTCGGCTGGCAAACCACCCACCAGGCGCTGCTCGTTTTGGTGATCGTGAGCTCAGCAGGTTTGGTGCTGATCGCTCTCCTCGCCAAGCTGTTTCGGGTGAAAGAGTTCGAGGATTACTTGCGCAGAGTGGCGGCAAGGATATAAGAGGGCCGGTGAGTAACTCGCGCGAAACGCCGATGGACGAAGTGCCGGCCCCCAACTCCGCGCCTGCCATTCAGGAACGTGTTCAATCCGGCCGCATTGGCTGGTGGGGACCTCTAGCTCTGACGCCGGCCCGGGCCGGTCTAATGCTCTTGGTACAAGCCGGGTTGGCCACAGTCTTCTGGCTTCGCAGCAACCCCTCCCCTTGGCGTGCTCAAGCGCCTTGGTGGACCGTCTATGCCACGCTCATTGACATCGGATGCCTCCTGCTGCTCTGGCGAAGGGCACGCTCGGAAGGCATCCGGCTCATCGACCTTTTTGGAATAGACAAATCGCAACTGGGTCGCGAGGCACTTTGGGGTGTCGTGTACCTCATCATCCTCTTCCCAATCGTCGTGGGGGGTGGCGCCACGCTTGCTTCCTGGCTGGTTTATCGAACAACGCATCTCACTCCAGCCATGCTGGCGCCTGGCCTCGTTTCCGCACGCCAGCTTCCGCGTTGGGCTGTTGACTATAGCTTGTCAGTGTTCTGGTTCGTATGGTCACCCACCGAAGAAGTGATCTACCAAGCGTATTGCGCCGCGCGGCTGAAGGCCCTGACCGGCAAGACCTGGGTCACGGTGACGGTGGTGGGTTTCTGGTGGGCCTTCCAGCATAGCCTGTTCCCGTTGGTGCTCGACTGGCGCCTGATCCTCTTCCGCTCTCTCGAGTTTTTGCCGTTGGTCGTGATCATCCAGCTCATCTATTTACGGACGCGCTCTCTCCCCCGCATGATCTTCATGCATTGGCCCATGGATCTGCTCGCCGCCTGGATGACCCTCAGGCCCTGAGACGCGGGAACTGGCAACATTCCTGCTCTGCGCGGCCTGTAGTAGTGTATGATGCATCTGTGATTAGGCGCTTCTACGTACACAACTTCCGGTGCCTGGAGAACTTTGAGCTGCCAGTCTCGGGCCTCTCCTCCGCCCTGCTCATTGGAAATAACGGCTCGGGGAAGACGACGGTCGGGCTGGCACTGGAGATATTACAGAGGATCGGGCGGGGTGCGAACCGCGTAAGCGAGTTGGTAAAACCGAAAGACCTCTCTCGTGGGCGCAGTGATGTGCCTATGCGATTCGAGATCGAGGTCGAGATGGAAGCCAGGACCTACGGCTACGTTATCGCCTTTGAGCTCCCGGTGGGGGCCACAGAACTTCGCGTATTCGAAGAGCAGCTCACCGTCGACGGCAAGCCCGCTTACAGCCGAAAACAGACGCAAGTGCGTCTTGCAGGGAGTGGCCAGGTGGAGGGCGCGGAATTCCCTATCGACCCAGAGGTCGTGGCCCTGCCGATAGTTGGGCGACGATCGCCGGACAATCCTTTGTTCGTTTTCCAGCAGTGGCTCACTCTCACGCTCATCCTTCGGCCGGTGCCCAGCTTGATTCTCGGGGAGTCTAAAGGAACGACGCACTTTGTAGATGCTCGGGCCACGAACCTTGCCGCGTGGTTTTCGGCTCTGGTTGCCTACAGGCCATCTGCTTATGCCAGAATGCACGAGTATCTCAAGCAACTTATGCCTGACTTGGGGGAGATTCGGAATCCGGGGGTCGGGGGAGACTCTCGGAATCTGGTCGTACAGTTCTCGAACGATCAAGGTAGCGTAGTCCTTCCTTTCGATGATCTGTCCGACGGCGAAAAGTGCTTCATGATATGCGGGCTGGTGCTGGTCGCGAGATATGTCTATGGCCCGCTACTTTGTTTCTGGGATGAACCTGACAGCCACCTTGCCCTGTCCGAAGTTGGGCATTTTGTGTTGGCTCTTCGGAAAGCTTTCCAATCTGGCGGCCAATTCATCGCGACCTCGCACAACCCAGAAGCGATCCGCAGTTTTTCCGACGAGAACACGCTGGTCCTCTCCAGGAGAAGCCATCTCGAGCCCACGATTGTGCGTCCCCTCGCCGAACTACGCGCGAATGGCGATTTCAGCGGAGATCTTGTTGGCGCCCTGATTCGCGGCGACCTGGAGCCATGAGCGTCAACAGGCATCAACCCCACGTTCTAGTCCTTCCCGAAGACGATGCCAATCGCCAATTGGCAAACGGCTTTCGTTTGGATCAATATCTCCTCAACTGGAGGATCCAGGTGCTCGAGGAAGCGGGTGGTTGGATCAAGGTTCTCGATCGGTTCAACAGAGACCAAATCGTCGCGATGAATCGCTACCCGGCCCGTTTGATGGTCCTGCTTATCGACTTCGATGGCGACAAGTCAAGACTGGACAAGGCCAAGGCCGGAATTCCCAACGACTTGGCTGAGAGAGTGTTTTTACTCGGCGCGCTGACTAAACCCGAAGCCCTCAGACGGGCTGGTCTGGGTTCTTATGAAGAAATCGGCTTGGCCATGGCCGAGGACTGCCGCGAAGGCACCGAGACTGTTTGGGGCCACGATCTGCTCCGACACAACGCTGCCGAGCTTGAACGACTGAATCGCAGCGTTCGTCCGATCTTATTCCCGTCCCACTAGCGCTTCAGCGCTTCCTAACGAGTGTAGTACTCGTAGTTAATCGTCCAGGTAAATTCCTGACCCGGATCGATTGACATGGAAATGAAGGGCTCCATAGCGAGGACCTTGCGCATTGACCAGAAATTGACAAACGAAAGCGGGCGGTCTCCTTGGATCCTCATTCCCGCGCGCACTTTGTGGTTCTCGATGCGGATGTCGTAGTCCTTGGGAGTGTCGCCGAAACCCCGAAAGGGGATTTCCAAGACGTCCTCATTCTCCAGCGCCTTTGTGAAAACGATGTGGTTCTCCTGAACCTTGGCGAGATGCTCATCGGGTGGTTGGGTGGGGTGAATCGTGAAGGGGACCGAGATAGAAAAATCGGGGCCGGGCGGTTGATTGTCGAGCACGAGGAAATTGTGATTGTAGACGGTGCTTTGGATGGTGCGGCGGCCGGTGTTTTTCAGGCTGTGCTCGAGCACCATTTCCGGCTTGCCTGCTTCCAGGCGCACCGTCTTCTTGTAGACGTAACCATATCCTGAGGACGGGTCCGTCAATTCCTGAATGAATTCGACGGAATCGGGCCGCCGCTTGATCGTCCATTTCCCGGGATCCACGATCTCGTAGCGCGTGTAAGCATCATAGCTTGCGCCGACTTTGCGAAGCACCCCCACGCCGATTTTGATAAAGGTTCCACCCGCCTTAGCCTCGTCCCATCCCAGGGCTGCCTCGTTGGTCTGGAACTCCTCCACCGGCCCTGAGATGGCGCTACAGGCCCCGGCAACGACCTCCGGCCCCACGAAAATATAGTCGTGGATGGGCGGATCCATCCTGTCAAACCACGGCCCGTAAAAATTGTGGCCCTCGTATTCGAGACTGGCGATGACTCCTGACCAATCAAAACGTGTGCCGCGATAATAGCCGTCCTTAACATCCGGCAGATACAATTTCACGCGGAGCTGACCATTTGAAATCTCGGTCTGGGGAAAATCCGCCGCTAAAAGCTTCCCACCGACCGCGAGCGCACACACTATGGCCCCCGCCAGCAGGGTGCTCAGTATCGTTCCAAAATATGAGTTCATCATGGCAGCTCCTGAATGCAGACATTCCCGCGAAAGCGGAAATACACTCCGCAAACGCACTATCTACGAATTGGATTCCCGCTCCCCCGCCTTCGCGGAGGACAAGCTTCGAGGGAATGACCGCGTGGCTACTAATCTCCAGTCCCCAAGCCCACGCCCGGCCCTCACATTCACATCCCCGGACCGACGGCCGGCGCGAGGGGCGGAATCAGCAGAAGCCTGGGACGGGTCAAATACTCGCGCAGGTAGCGGCGATAATCGTCGCTGGAAGGCGCGGGGTCGTGTGCGCCGGGCGGGTAATTGGCCATCTTACGGAAGGGCAAAGGCTGGACTGTGGCGGAAAAGGCGGTGTTGGGCTCAGCGTCCTTTGCCCATCCGTGAGTGTACAGGAAGAAATCCCGCACCCATCCGGGCTTGAGGGGCGGGAGCACCCGCGCGTCGAAGCTCACCGTGATTTCGTCACCGGGAGCCATCACCACCAATTGATCGTCAGCGCGAGCCAGCAGTTTCTCCACCGGGCCATAGCGCGTGTACAGGCCACGCATGGGATTCCAGGGAGCAATGGCAAGCACATTCTCATAATCGAAAGAATCCGGCCGAAGGTGCTGCGGGTCGCTGGCGGGAGTCGAGAATCCGCGATAATGCAAGTCCGCGGAGAGCAGCGGAAGTTCGGTGGGAGTTGGCGCCGGGGCATCGTCGAGGGAGAAAAAGATCTGGTCCCAGTAAACGCAGAGGTTGGTGACGATGCGCAGGTGATGATCGGGGGTGAGGAACTTGCCGGTCAAATCGACTCGCATGGTGCGGCGGGTGCCGCTTGGCAAACCCATATCGGGTATTACGGTTTCCCATTCTCCCCGCGCATTGCGAACTTGCAGGTAAGGAGAAATCAGTTCGAGCCGCTTGTTGGACATCAAGGCGCGCGAACCGTTCGAATCCGTCCAGAAGACCCAGCCGTTCAACCACAATGAGACGCGGGCGGAAGCAGGCAAGTCTCCTAAATCCAGGGTGAGGGAGTGAGGCTCAGCGAGGCCGAGGATGCGGTGGTGAGCGAAGTCGGCCGGATACTGGCCATCCTGCTTGAGGAGCAAGGGCAAGACGTCATGGCCTCTATCGTCCGCTGCCGAAACGGGAAACCGCTTCTCCCGCAGTGAATAAAGGACTGGAGGCTGAGGCGAAGATGAATAGATTTCGTTCGAGTAAATCTCCCGCGCCGCCGGATGGTCCACCGCCAGCAGCCGAAGCTGGTCAAAGAAATCGGCTTCCCTCAACTCGTCGGTGAGCTGGAAAACGTACTGTCCGTCTTGGGTTTGCAGGTCGCCGGGGAGGCGCACAAACTCTTCCGGGAAGGGCTTGATGCGAGTGCCATCGGGGGCAAGCTCTCCCAAGGGGGCGGTGCCCAGGACGTCCGTTACAAAAACATATCGCCGGCCGTTCCATGCGTAAAGCAGCGGGCAGGAAGTGGCCAGCCGTTCCGATTCGCGCACGTCAATCGGCTTATCGGTGGCGACGTCGATCCAGTTCTGAATCACCGCGTTCGGCCAGGTGACGCGGACCACATCAACCTTGGCGAGGTTTCCGGCGAAGACCCGGATGGGGCTTCCTGTTACCACCACCTTGTTATAATAATTCCCCGCTTTGACTTCGACCACGCTGCCGATCCCCTGCGCGTTACTCTTATAGCCTATCATCTTCACTTCCAGCCAGTGTGGAGTGGGTCCTTCTTTCTCGTAGGCCAGCAATTGTCCGCCCGGCGTGAGTCCCACCAGGTCCAGTTTGCCGGGGTTGCTGAACCAGGTGGGGCTGAGTGTGGCGACCCCAGGCGTCGAACCGGCAGGGATGGTGATGCTCCCTTCCCGGAACCTGCCGGCTTCATTCACCAGCAGCCGCCACTTGCCTCCGGCATCGCGAACCAGCAAGTCCGCAAAGCTGTCTCCATTCACATCGACAACCGCACCGCGAAAAGCAAACAAGCCCGTCGGCGCGGTAACGGGCGGGAGCGGAAGGGGAATGAATTTCCAACCGCCCAGGTTAATCAGCACTCGGTAGCCTCCGGGCCCCCAAAGGGCCAAATCGAAGCGGCCATCATGGTTGAAATCCGCGGCCTCCAGCCCGTAGGCGACCCACTTGGCAAACGCTTCTCCTGCCTCTGCGGTCCGGCTTGCAAACTTGTCCTCGCCGAGGTTGGCAAACAGCATGGGCGGGCCATCGTCACGGTAGAAGCAGAGGTCAGTGTAACCGTCATTGTCGAAGTCGGCAAAGACCGCGCCGCGCATACGGCCCTTCGCAGATGCCAGCCCTGAGGAGGATGTGGTCTCGGTGAAGGTGCCGTCGCCATTGTTACGATAGAAGCGAGTCTTGGCGCCGGCGAAATCGTTCGGAAAGATGAATGCGTCTTTCTTGGGCGGCTCGTTCAAGTTCGTGTAGGCGGTGACCACCAGGTCGAGAAAACCATCCACATCCGCGTCAAACAGCACGGCCTGAGTGTCCAGCTCGCCGGGAATCGGAGCGAGACCGGCTTTTTCCGTCTCGTCCTGGAAAACTCCATCGCCCATATTGCGATAAAGCCGGACGCCATCCAGGCCGGCCACGAAGAGGCTGGGCTTGCCGCTATTGTTATAGTCGGCAAAGGTGGCAGAGAGGGCGCCGCCAGTCCCGGCCACGCCTGCCTTCTCCGTAACATCGGTGAATGTCCCGTCGCCATTGTTGCGCAGGAGATGGTTGGCGCCCGCAGGGTTGACCACGTAAATGTCAGTGTGGCCGTCGCCATTGTAATCGCCGAAAGCCAACGAAGGCCCCAAGAGGGGAATCAGATTGCGCCGTGCGTAATCCAGCGAGTAGTCCGTAGCTTTAATTTGGCTTTGGGTTTGCGCCGGACTACTCTGCTGGGGCGGCAATCTCACGCCCAGGCGGTCAGTGATCTCGGCAAAGGTCACTTTTTCCATAGCCGGAACCTGGCCGGGTTCCGAGGGGGGCAGGGCGGGAAGAAGGATAGCGCCGTATTTTCCTCCTTCCAGAGCGGGATTCTGAAGCGAAATCCCGGGGACCTTGTCTCTCATCTTTTCGTGAATCTTCAGGGCCTTCTGCGCGTCCGCGTCGCGCTTCAGGCGCACGTAGGTGGTGAAAGTGTGGAAAAGGGAGGCCACGTAAAAGTTTTGCCCCTCGCCGAAACCCATGTTGACCACGTGGAGATGCGCCACCAGCGCGTCCTCGAGTCGCTTCTCGGCGAAGTAGACGGTTCCAAGGTTGAACCAAGCCGCAGGGTCCTCCGGATCGGCAGCAATTACCCGCCGTAGCGCCGCCTCGGAATCGGGATAGCGAAGCTCGCGCTTGTAGAGAATACCCAGGTTGTAATCGGCTGCGACTAGCTTTGGGTCCATCTGCTTGGCGGTGGTCAGTTCACCAAGGGCTTCGTCCAGCTTGTTGGCCTGCATCAAAGCAAGTCCAAGGTCAAAGTGGTCGGTTGCGAGAGCCTTTCCCGAAGCCACTATCTTCTGAAACTCCTCGACCGCCTCTGTGTATTTGCCCTGTTCGTAGTATGCCTTGCCAACGTTGCGCTCGGATTGGAGCGCCGCCGGGCGCCACACGGAAGTCCTGCCGGCCGCCTTCGAAGCAGCGGACTTAGCCGTTTGCGGGCTTTCCAGCCCAGGGTGGGCTGGCGTGAGATAAGAAACCAAAATCAAGCCGGCCGTCATGCAAAAGCGCAGGAGATTAGAAAGGTTTCGGTTCATGACCGGGTATTATACAACGACGGGCTTGCGCACGACGCGCATCGTGCGTAATTCGGAATCCTCTACCATCTTGCGGGCCGGTCAACAACCATATCCGGATGGAGGCGTCTGAAACTTTCGGCGATGTGGCAGGACCAGCAAACGGCCGAGTGAGTCTGGAATACTTCCGGCAATCGCTCGGGCGCGATCTTGTCCCAGTAAACGGTCGTCTTCTCCGGGTTAAGCAGGGCCGGTACGTGTCCAACCCATTGCTCAGCCACATCCACCGGCTTGCCACAAACGACGCAGGTCTTACCTGCATACCAGCCGGCAACGATGCGGCGAACCAGGCAACCTTCCGGAGCTGCCTCGATCTGTCTCAAGCACTCCTGGCCGCATCCCTGCCGTTCGGGCCAGCGGGAACATTCGCTCAAGCGAAGCTGCGGTGCGCCAAAGGCCGCATTCCGAGCCAGATGAACGGCGTCCAAATCGACCGCAGCCGGCTTCTGAGTTTCGGGACAGGTCACCAGCCTCTTCCCACGTAGTTTGAAGTAGGTGCGCAGACCTCGAAACAGCAAATATCCTAAAGCGAGCGCCAAAAGCGTTAATATAATTAGTCCGGAATTCATGAGTACCCCCTGCTCTCCCAAATAACCATTTGCAGAGCACGTTTCTCCCCAAAATCGAAGTAGTGGTAGGTGAAACCTACGGACCGGCGGCGGCAAAGCCCGATCAACCTCGGAGCGTTGACATGTGGAGATTTACGCTTGATGGAGTAGAATAAGAGAGTTGGTCAATATGGTCAGAATTTGAAGAGGCTACTCAACCCTTTGAAAAAATTCGGCATCTCAGCTACTAAGTCCATCAGTCAGGAGGATTGCTCAATGAGGTATTTGGTAATTGCTGCCATGATGTTCAGCCTGCCGGTTGAGTTTCTTCAGGCCAGGTCAGCTAAGATCAACGACCGGCTCGAAAGTGCCGCTGTGGTGATGTACGAAATCATGAAAACGCCTGAGAGCTCGATCCCGAAGGACCTGCTCGACAAGGCCGTCTGCGTCGGTATAGTCCCGGGGCAGAAGAAACTGGCTTTCGTCGTCGGCGGAAGCTACGGGCGCGGGGTGTTGGTGTGCAGGAGAGGCGGCAACGGCCCCTGGGGTGCACCTTCGATGATTGCCGTGCATGGTGGCAGCTACGGGCTTCAGATTGGAGGATCAGAGACCGACTTGGTTTTTGTGGTCATGAACCAGGGCGGGATTCGCAGGCTGATCAAGAGTAGGGGGGAGCTTGGCGCGGATGCCTCAGCGGCGGCCGGGCCGGTGGGACGGACCGCTTCAGCCTCAACGGATCTGCTGATGACCGCTGAAATACTGACTTATTCCCGGTCGCGCGGCTTGTTTGCCGGCATCTCTCTTAAAGGAGCTGCCATCACCCAGGATGGGGAGGCCAACGAGCTTTTGTATGGGCACGAAGTAGACCCCAGCGCGCTACTCCTGGAGGGCAAGGGCGAGATTCCGGCGCCAGCCAAGTCACTGATTTCGGAACTCGAAAAGTACTCGCCTCGAGGCGGATCAGCGTTTGCCGGCCAAGCGCCGCCACCGCCGAACGCTCCCCCGCCGCAGCAACAGACCACTCCTACGCCGGCTCCAGCCACCACCCCTGCTCCCAAACAAGAGGGCGCTCCTCCCCAGTGAGCCGGTGTAGCCCATACGGCGGTACCGATAGGAACGCAAATCTCTGTAACCTCCCCCGTCCTGCTGTCTCCCTTTGTTTCGGCCGACAGGGCGAGGACGCCCCTGTAAACCCCCACGCCGAATATGCGGTCCGGCACGAGCTGGTGAACCGACGCCTGAACAGCCCGTTCGCGAGTGGAAGTCTTGATGGGAAGATGGATTTTACGGCTGTTCGGCCCCGGATCAAACACATAATCGGTAGGCAGATCCGCTCCCGACTCTGGAATGCGCACCTTCTTTCGTGGCGAAACGCCTAGCACACGAGGTATCCCGGCATCCAGCTTTCGTTGAAGCAACGGAAAAAACTGTGCTACGATGAGGGATTGCTTCGCGACCGGCACGGCATGCCTAGCGCCGGTCCCAAAGCCTCAAGGAGCTCCCGGTGAGAATCTACGAAGGTCAAGACATTCGCAACGTTGCACTGGTAGGTCACGGCGACACGGGCAAGACGCAGCTTGTTTCCGCGCTGCTCTATGCGGCGGGCATGGTGAATCGCCTCGGCAAGGTGGACGACGGAACCTCGATCACGGACTTCGACGAGGAGGAGATTCAGCGCAAGTTTTCCATTACGGCCGGGCTCGCCTATGCGGAATGGGGCAAGACCAAGATCAATTTTATTGACACGCCCGGATACAACATCTTCATGCACGAAACGGAGGGGGCCCTTCTGGCGGCCGATGCCGCGCTGCTGCTGATTCATGCCGTGGCGGGAATCGAAGTGCAAACGGAGAAATCCTGGGGTTTCTGCGAGAAATACGGCTTGCCGCGGGCGCTGGTCATCAATCAGATGGACCGCGACCGCGCCAGCTTTGAGCGGACCATCGAGGCCCTGCGTAAAGCTTTCGGGCGCAACACAGTTCCCGTTCAGTTCCCTATCGGCGAGGAGAAGAATTTCCAGGGCGTCATCGACCTGGTTCGAATGAAAGCCTGCCTCTACGATTCCAACGGGTCAGGGAAGGCCAAGGAAGGCGAGATTCCGGCCGAGTTGAAGGATGCTGCGAGCAAAGCTCACGAGGCCTTGGTGGAAATGGTGGCCGAGGGTAACGACAAGTTGATGGAGGAGTTTTTTGAAAAGGGCACCCTCCCGGAGGAGCACCTGGTGCCTGGCCTGAAGGCCGCGGTCTGCGAAAGGCGCATCCACCCTGTGCTGGTGGCGGCGGCCCTTCCCAACATCGGGAGCGAGAATGTGTTGAACGCCATCGTGGATTATCTTCCATCGCCCCTGGAGCGCAAAGAGGTGGAGGGTTTGGAATACGAGGGGGGGCAGCCTGTAAAGCGCAAGATTGCAGACGACCAGCCGGTTTCCGCTTTCGTTTTCAAGACCGTCGCGGACCCGTTTGCCGGGCGCGTGAGTTACTTCAAGGTGATGTCGGGAGTGGTGAAGAACGAGGCCAACCTTGCCAACTTCAACCGGGGAACCAGCGAGCGCCTGTCGCACATTGGAATAGTTCAGGGCAAGACGCAGACGCCGGTGGCCGAACTGCATGCCGGAGACATTGGAGCCGTGGCCAAACTGAAAGAAACCCTGACCGGCGACACGTTGGGCGATAAAGGCGCGTTGATTGTTTTCCCCAAGCTGAAGCTGGCGGAGCCTGCCATATCGTTCGCCATCGAACCCAAATCACGCGGTGACGAGGACAAGCTCTCTACCGCCATTCATCGCATGCTGGAAGAAGATCTACTCTTGCGCTTCTCGCGTGACCCGCAGACCAAGGAGTTTCTGCTTTCCGGCGCGGGCCAGCAGCATGTGGAAGTGGCCGTCTCCAAGCTCAAGCGGCGATTCAACATCGGGGTCACACTGAAAGCTCCCAAGGTGCCGTACCGCGAAACCATTCGCGCCAAGGCCGAAGCGCAGGGCAAACACAAGAAACAGACCGGCGGTCACGGCCAGTACGGCGATTGCTGGATCAAGCTGGAACCGCTGGTGCGAGGGGCCGGCTTCGAGTTTGTGAACGACATCTTCGGAGGCGCGATCCCCAAGAACTATATCCCCGCAGTCGAAAAGGGCATCGTCGAGGCGGCCTCCAGAGGGTATCTGGCGGGCTATCCCGTGGTGGATTTCCGAGTGATCCTCTTCGATGGCTCCTACCACGAAGTAGACTCCTCCGAAATTGCCTTCAAGCTGGCCGGCTCGAAGGGCTTCAAGAAGTGTATGGAGCAGGCCAAGCCCTGCCTGCTCGAGCCCATTATGAACGTCGAAATTACCGTTCCAGAAAATAACGCAGGGGACATTATGGGCAACCTGAACGGGCGGCGCGGCCGCGTGCAAGGCATGGACTCCATGGGCGGATCCACCGTCATCAAAGCGCAGGTGCCGCTGGCCGAAATGCTCACCTACGCCTCCGACCTCACCTCCATGACCCAGGGACGGGGGACCTACTCGATGGAGTACTCTCACTACGAAATCGTTCCGCAGCAGATCGCGGATAAAATCGTCGCTGCGCACAAGCCCTCCGCGGAGGAAGAGGAGGAGTAGGCAGCGGGCAGATGGGCAGGTGGGCAGTTGGCAGTGGGCAGTTGGCAGTGCGCAGGTGGGCAGGCAGTGGGCAGGTAGGTAGGCAGTGGGCAGTAAGCAGTACGCACTGGGCGGTGGGTGCGGCCCGCGCTCGGAAACGAAATTACACATTCCAAATTTCAGATTCCAGATTCCGGACCTGAGGGTTCTGAGGGTCCGCCCAGTGCCAACTGTCTACCGCCCAGTGCCCAGTGCTCACCGCCTACTGCCTACCTGCCCACAGCCTACCGCCTGACCCTCACTGCCCACCAACTACTGCCTGCCACCTGCCGCCCACTGTCCTCTACCTACCGCCGTCGGCGGACCGCCCACCTGCCTACTGCTTTCTGCCTTCTGCCTACTGCCTGCTGCCTTCTTCCCGCGAACGGAGGAGCATCAGCACGGCGGCGGTGGCGAGTAGCGGCATCGTGGCGGCGGCGAAGAAAGCCGGATAATACGAGAATCGGTCCACAAGCCTTCCGACTACTACCGTGAACAAGGCGCCCGCCAGGCCGGCGCCCAGCCCGCTCAAACCCGTCACCGAGGCCACCACGTCTTGCGGGAACAAATCGCAGGGAAAAGTGAGACCCATGGTGGACCAACTGGCGTACCCCCAGACCGCGAAGGCGATTAGAGCTAAGGCCATATACGCATTGTGCGTCCTGGCCGCTGGAATACCGGCAATCACGGGTAGACAACTGACGACGCACACCCACTTCCGGGCTCGCAAGGTTGGCATCCCGCGCTTGATCAGGAACCCCGAGGTGAGCCCACCCGTGAAGTTGCCAATATCGGCGGCGATAAACGGAATCCAGGCGAAAGCGGCGATCTGCTTCAGGCTGAAACCGCGGGCATCACTCAGGTATTGAGGAAGCCAAAACACATAGAACCACCAGATGGGGTCGGTGAGCGAACGACCCAGGACTATCCCCCAGGTGTTGCTGTCTTTCAGAAGGGTCAGCCACCGGCCCGCGCCCGTTCGCGCCGAGACTTTGGCAGTGTCACCGCCCGATTCAATGAGAGCCTTTTCCTCGAGGGTGAGCTTGGGATGGCGGTTGAAGGGATAGTAGACCCGTAGCCACAACGCCAGCCACAGGAAACCCAGCACGCCGGAAACTGCGAACGCGTATCGCCAACCTAACGCGATGGCCACCCAGGGTACAATGACAGCGGCCAGAGCGCCACCGACGCTCGAACCGCTATCAAAGATGGCCACCGCAACCCCCCGCTCATTCGCGGGGAACCATTCGGCCACAGCTTTGTTGGCGCCGGGCCAGTTGCATCCTTCTCCTATTCCGAGCAGGAATCGAAAAACAGCGAATTGAGTGAGTGAATTCGCCACCCCCGTCAGAATGCTGATGATGGACCACCAAATGACCGCCAGTGCTAATCCGAGGCGTGTGCCGATAATGTCGAGCAACACGCCGCCCACCAGCCACATCCCCGCGTAGGATATCTGAAAGGCGGAAAAAACCCAGGACAACTCGGTGTGGCTAAGATGAAAGTGCTGTGTAATAACGGGGGCCAGAACTGAAAAAGTCTGACGATTGATATAATTGATAACCGTGGAAAGAAACAGAGTCCACGCAATCCACCATCGCAGGCGCTTATTGGGCTTCACAGTTTGTGCTTCCCTAACAGACTTTTGATAGACGACGAGGCGATTAGCTGCCTCCGACAGTCAGTTCCGCGGCAGAATCTCTATCCAAGAACAGCGTGGCATTCGAGTGCCGGCGCAGGATAGTTGCCGGACAAGCGGTCGAAATGGGATCGTACAAAGTCCGTTTTACAATCCGGGCCTTGCGGGGGCAAGGGATGGAAAGGATCAACTCAGGCACGCGAAACAGCGCAGGCACAGTCATCGTGATCGCCTTTGAGGGCACCTCTCGAATGTCGGAAAACCAACCTTCATTAACCTGTTGTTGCCGGCAAACCCGGTCGAGAGAAACGAGCTTGACATCCGCCGGGTCGTCGAAACGGGCCTCCGCCGGATCGTTGAATGCCAAGTGCCCGTTCTCACCGATGCCGAGCAGGCACAGCAAGGGGCGGTGCGCTCGGAGCAATTCTGCGTACTCCTCACAAGTCTTCTGGGCGTTCGCCTCAGCGCTATCAATTTCGTACAAGCGCCGCATGTGAACCCGGGACGTCAAATTCTCACGCATATAACGCGCGAATGAGGCAGGGTGGTCGTCCGGAAGCCCCACGTATTCATCCATGCGAAACCCGACGACTTGATTCCAGGGCACGTCCGGGATGGCCGCGAGCGCATGCAAGGTCGCCAATTGAGATTCGCCGGTGGCGAAAATCACCGGGACGCTTTCGTGCTGGCTCGCCAAATCACGCAGCCGGTTTGCCGCCAGGGCTGCCGCCGCCTGCCCCAGAGCCTTGCGGTCCTCATCAACCTCGACCGCGAGTGTACCGAGCCTGAACGAATATCTCGGATTCGGTCCCATCACTGCCCCCAATGCCTGCCGAGATATCAGCGCAACGCCGCAACATCTTAGCATGAAACCTGACGGGTCAGAACGGCGGGCGCTGATAGCCGCCCAGAGTTTGCTCGATTGTCGCGGCTGCGGCAAGGGCAACGTCTTCGCGCCACGGACGGGCCACGATCTGCACGCCAATCGGCAAGCCATTGAGGGAAGTTCCAGCCCGCACCACAGCCGCGGGCCAGCCTGTCAGGTTGTAGGTCATCGTGTAACTGAAGGCCGGGAGGCGGTCGTAAGTGGAACCGTGGACCATGCCCGGGAAAGAGCAAACCGGGCACACGATGACGTCGAATCTCTCCATGAAAGAAAGGAGGGAGCGGCGAAACGCGTCCCATTGGCCTATCACACTGCCAAACGCAGCCATCGACTTTGCGTGGGAGCGTTGGAGGTCCAGGACTTGCTGCATGAGGGGATGCACCTTTTTCGTTCCGGCCATCTCGAGCAGTTCTTCGAGCCCCGCACCACCGTCGGCGGTGAACAGGCCGAGATATATTTCGTAGGTTTGGTCTATGCCGGGCGGCCGGGCTTCTTCCACGGCGGCGACGCTTGCTTCGAGCGCTCTCGCTGCGTTTTCCACGGTTTCGATGGTTTCTTGATCGGGTGTCTCGATTCCATTATCGGTATGAAATGCCACTCGCAGGGCTTTGGGATTAACTTTTGTCGCGTCGTCCAGGGGCATGGGGACGATGGCGGGGTCGCGCCAGTCAACCCCGGCGATGATAGGCAGCACCGTGTTGAGGTCTTCCACGGATCGCGCCAGAGGGCCGATCTGCCACAGCGCATCGAGCGTTCCACCTGGGCCGGGGAAGTGGCCGGTGCGCGGAATGCGTCCGGAGGTCGGCTTGATCGCTGTGATGCCCGTGCAATGGGCGGGAAAGCGCACGCTCCCGCCCGCGTCGCTGCCCAAGCCGAGCGGCGATCCTCCTTCCGCGATAATGGCGGATTCACCGCCGCTGCTGCCGCCCGGAGACAGCGACAGGTCGTACGGGTTATTGGTCCGGCCATAAATGAGATTGTCGCTTTCCCATGCCCAGCCGAATTCGGGGCAGTTCGTCTTGCCAAGGGGAATGCCTCCCGCAGCCCGCAGGCGCTTCACTACGGTGGCGTCCTCCGTGGGCACGTAGGAGGCGCGGCCCAGCGTTCCCCCCGTGCAGATCACCCCCTGCGTCTCGATGGCGTCCTTCAAGGTAAACGGAACGCCGTGTAACGGTCCTTTGTTTTCCCCCCTGCTGAGAGCCTTGTCGGCTTCGCGTGCTTGTGCTAGCGCAGTTGCCGCGGCAAGCTGTACGACGGCGTTCAGCTTGGGGTTCACCTCGGCGATTCGCTCGAGACACGCTTGCACCAGCTCTTCCGACGAGATTTGCTTTTCGCGGATGGCTTTGGCTTGCGCCGTCGCTGAGTCAAAAATCAGTTCCATTATGGTCCGCCTCGATTCGTGGTGACAGGAACTACCTGCGCTCACACTGGGCGCCTTGCCTCAAGGCACCTCGAATTTCATTGTAGGTTGTCCAGGGGGAATAGTAAGCACCCAAATCTTGACATGCGCCACCAGCCGGTTGTGTTATCATGTTCAAGGACGGTGATAACATGATTCGTACCCAAATAAGTCTCGATGACCGGGAGTACGCTCTGGCCAAGAAGGAGGCGGAAGCGCTGGGAATCTCAGTGGCTGAGTTCGTGCGCCGGGCGATTCGCGGTGTGCTCCCGCCTTCCGGAAAAGCAGTCTGGATGCGATACGCGGGATTGGTCGAATCCGGAAATCCGCGATCCAGCCAGTCGATCGATGAGATAGTATATGGCTCCAAGGACTGAATCTTACGTCGATACTTCCGCTCTGATTGCCTTCCTGGACCGGTCTGATAGCTACCATCCTCTATTTCTGAGGCTGTTTTCCAGCCCGCCTCAGCTTGTGGCCTCCTCCTTGGTGGTCGCCGAAGGACACGGCTGGTTTCTACGACGATACGACCGCGAGCGGGCAATCCAGTTTCTCAACTTCATCGATGATTTGCCGGTGCTTGCCGTTCAGACTTTTGATCGAGAGGAATTGCAGAAGGCGAGCCGCTTGGTCAAGAAATTCGGTGACCAGTCGCTCACGCTGGCCGATGCTCATGGCCTGGTCATTATCAACGAGCGACGCATCTCAACTTGCTGGTCAACGGACCGCCATTTGGGACTCACTGGCGCGAAGCTGGTCATTCAGGCCGGTTGAGCGCCATGTCCGCAAGAAACCTCATTGTGAGAGTTCCCCGGCCACTTCCGGGGTCGCAGACATCAAAGAGCGATGTCTGCGCCACCTGCGGCGGTGAAGGAGAGAAGGCAGTGCGTGGTATAATATAGCGCTGTGAAGGGGACTTGTTGGCAAGACCCATTCTGAGCCGCTCGGGTGCCAAAGTGCAGTGCGTGACCCCAGGATTTGGCCGTGGGCGGAGGGGAGGGATCGATGAGCACAGTTCAACTCGAGCTTGGACAGGAACTTCTCGAGTTGTTGCAGTCGCCGGATCGTCCGGTGCAGCAATCTGCACGTGAGCTTATCATCCTGGAGCTTTACCGTCAGGGCCGGATCGCGGCCGGAAAAGCCGCCGAGCTTCTCGGCATGGGTCGGTCAGACTTTCTCCAGGTTGCTTCGCAAGCTGGTGTACCTTACTTCGACATGACAACCCAGGAATGGAACGAGGAAATCTCCGAGAGCGGGAAAATCTGATTGGCGGTCGTCTCAGATTCCGGTCCGCTCATTGCTTTGGAGCGAGTTCAGCAGTTGCAGCTCCTGCCTGAGTTGTTCACCCGTATCCTCATCCCACCAGCCGTTGAGAAGGAAGTCGCATCCCTGCGGAAGCTTCCCCACTGGGTTTTGGTTCAACCCCTGACACAACCCCAGAGACTCGGTCGGCTAGGGCTTTCATTGGGGGCAGGAGAGCGGGAGGCCATCGGCCTCAGCCTGGAAATTGCAGCAGATCGCCTTTTGGTTGACGACAGGGCGGCGCGGAGACTCGCGATAAGTTTGCAGTTGCCAGTTATCGGCACCCTGGGCCTTCTGCTGGCTGCCAAGAGGCGGGAACTCCTGCCAACCGTCCGACCTTGCCTTGACGCCCTTCAAGGTGCGTCCTTCTATCTGACTCCAGACCTTTACGCGCGTATCCTCGCGGACGCGGGTGAAGCGCCTCCCAGGTAACCTACCCGGCGCGAGAGAATTTGATTGATTTCGAGCATGGTTGTCATATAATCAATCAGAATCGAACATGGTGTTCGACCGACACGAACTACCGAGATGCTTCGCGGAGCTTACCCTGAGTGTACATGAGCCTGCCGCCCATCCAACGGGGCGAAAATCTCCGTCGTTGTCACCCCCGCGTAGGTGGGGGTCCACCTCACACCCCAAGAAAGTGGATTCCCGCCTTCGCGGGAATGACCGGTGTGGAGGGATTTTCGAGAGAGTGAAGGGAAGCGGCCCAGGGCGAAATGAACCGCGTTCACGGTGACAAATTGAAGTCCGGCAAGCCAAGAGAACTCGCACCGAAACGCCTCGAGCGGCTGCGGCAAATTCTGCGTATCGACCACGTGGTGAGTGTCGAGGAGCTGTCCCGCCAACTCGAGGTCTCTTCCGCCACCGTTCGCCGTGACTTGGCGCAACTGGAGAGCCTGGGTGAGGTGCGGCGCGTCCATGGTGGCGCGGTGGGGACGGAGAGCCGGCTCGAGGAGCCTCTCTTCGACGACAAGACATCAATAGCCGCCAGAGAAAAGCAACGCATCGCGCAGGCAGCGCTGAAATTCATCAAGCCGAACGATACGATATTCCTAGACGGGGGGAGCACGGTCCTGGAATTGGCGCGTCTGGTGCGCGAACGCTCGAACCTTACCGTGGTCACCAATTCCCTGCGCGCCGCCATTGAGCTGGCCGCCCAAGGACCGCGGGTGATACTGATCGGCGGCGAGTTCCGGCGGCTCAGCCAGACCCTGGTTGGTCCTCTCACTCGTCTCACCCTCGATGAGGTCCACGTGGACAAAGCTTTCATGGGGACGATCGGGTTCACTCTGGAAGAAGGGCTGACCACCACCGATCCGAGCGAAGCCTATACCAAGGAACTCGTCATGCAACACGCCCGGCAGGTCTTCCTGTTGGCGGATCACAGCAAAGTGGGCAAGGTTTCCTTCGCTTGCGCGGGGCAACTCGGGAAAGTTCAAGTGCTGGTAACGGACAAACAAATCGACCGAAAGTTCGCCAGCCGGCTTCGCAAAAGTGGAGTAGAGGTGGTGCGGACGTAGGGCGCCGCGGGCGCTTTGGAGTGCGGCAGCTTGCTGCCGCTTTCGTTCAGCGAGCCTGCTCGCGCCTCATGTGTCGGAATCGGCAAGCCCCGACGGCCAGCAAGCTGGCCTGAAGGAAAGCGGCAGCAAGCTGCCGCACTCCAAAGCGGGTAGCGCAGGCCCCCGCCTCCGGAGTCTGCGGCTTTTTTCGAACCGCGGAGCTGAAGGACACGCGTCCGCGATACCCTGCGCAAGAGGAGGCGGCATTGGAGAGTGCAAAAATGAGTGTAGGTTACCTGAGTGATTTAAGACCCGATTTCAGACCTTTCGAAATAGATTGCGGCAAGATCCAGGGTTATCGGTTCAAGGGAGATTTGCGAAGCGAGCTCGAGGCGGGCCGCATTGAGGCGAAGACGGCCATCTCTCTTCTCGAGGACATGCTGATGATCCGCGAGATGGAGGAAATGATCGTGAAGCTTCGCTCCAACGCTTACGAGCCCATTCGCGATTTTAGCTACCGGGGGCCAACGCACGTATCGATCGGCCAGGAGGGAGCCTCGGTGGGGGCGTGCAGCGCCTTGAACCTGAAGGACTACATCACCAGCACACACCGTGGCCATGGCGACAGCTTGGCGCGCGGCTGCCAAGCCATCCGGGCTATGAATGAAGAGCGGCTTCGCCAGCGCGTCCCCGAATCGAATGCGGCCACGCACGCGCAACTCCTCGAGGAGGCTCTGGAGGAGCACGTTTATCGCACTTTGGCCGAGCTCTTCGGGAAAGAAGACGGTTACTGCAGGGGGCGCGGCGGCAGCATGCACATCGCGGACTTCACGGTCGGCCACCTGGGAGCAAACGCCATCGTGGGCGGCAGCGTCCCCATCGCCACCGGGGCGGCGGTCGGCAGCCGGTACCTGCGGAAGGGTGCGGTGGTTTGCTGTTTCGCGGGCGACGGGGCGTACGCCAACGGCGTAGTGCTCGAGTCCCTGAATTTCGCCGCGCAGGTTCAATTTACCAACCAGCTTGCGGACGATCACCGTTTCGGCGCACCCATCGTCTTTTTCGTGCTCAACAACCATTACGGCATGACGGGCCGCGCCGACAGCGAAGTAATGGGCGTGGCGCATCTGGCGCGGCGCGCGGCGGGCTTTTCCGACTGCAACATGCACGCCGAGGTGGTGAACGGCATGGACGTGCTTGCTGTCCGCGACGCTATGTTGCGCGCCACGGAAATGTGCCGCAATGGGGAGGGCCCCGTTTTCCTTGATGTGAATACCTACCGCTATTACGGTCACTCCCTGAGCGACCCGCGCAATGAATACCGGACGCGCGAGGAAGAGGCGGCCTGGAAGGCGGTGGATCCCATCACCAGTTTCGCGGCGCAGCTCCGGGAGTGCGAACTGCTGAACGAAGCGGGCGTGGGTGAGGTCGAGGCCAGGGTCCGTGGGCGCAATGCGAACGCCGCCCAACGCGCCGCCGCAGCCGCCGACCCGCGTCCCGAAGATGTGATCAAGTACATGTATACGGACACTTGCGTCGAGGTTGTCCCCCCCCAATACCGTAAGGTGAAAATCATCGAAGCGCCCGCCCCGATCAAAAGGACCAACGGCGAGATTACCTATCGCGATGCCATTAAGGAAGCTTTGATCGAGGAGATGAAACGCGATTCGCGGGTCATCTTCTATGGCGAAGACGTAGCTGAATATGGGGGCGCATTCAAGCTCAGCAAAGGACTGCTCGAGACTTTTGGCCGGGAGCGCGTGTTCAACACTCCGATTTCTGAAGCCGCAATTTGCGGAACGGCGGTGGGCGCCGCCATGATCGGCTTGCGGCCCGTGGCCGAGCTGATGTACATGGATTTTCTGCTGATGGCCGGAGATCAGGTGTGCAACCAGGCCGCCAAGTGGCATTACATGTCGGGCGCTCAGGTTGAAGTCCCGCTGGTCATACGCGCCTCGATTGGAGGCGGCAAGGGCTACGGCGGCCAGCATTCGCAAACTCTCGAGTCGAGCGTGGCGAATATTCCGGGCATGTATGTGGCGTACCCGGCAACGCCGTACGATGCCAAGGGAATGATGAAATCGGCCATTCGCGACAATAACCCGGTATTATTTCTTGAATCTCAACTTTTGTACGGCGTCAAAGGGGTAGTGCCCGAAGAAGAGTATCTACTTCCGCTGGGCGTCGCAGACGTTAAGCGCGCGGGCAACGACCTCACGCTGGTGGGATGGGGCCCGGCGATACCTGACGCCCTCAAGGCGGCCGAAAAGCTGAAGGCTGACTTGGGTGTTAGCGCGGAGGTGGTGGACATTCGCAGCCTGATCCCGCTCGACAAGGAAACCATCCTCGCTTCCGTGCAAAAGACGGGGCGCTGCGTTGTGGTCAGTCAATCGGTGACGATCGGCAGTTTCATGGGCGAAATTGTTTCCACGATTCAGGAGAACGTCTTCGATTATCTCGATGCGCCCATCATGCGAGTGGGGGCCAAGGATGGCATTGCGCCGCAATCGCACGTCCTCGAGGCCGTTTTCCTTCCCAACGCCAATGACATTTTCCAGGCCGCGAAGGCCATACTGTAGAAGGATGTTTGGAGTGCGGCAGCGGAGCTTGCGGAGCTGCCGCCTTTGAGGCAACCGGATCCGAACGGCGGCAGCTCCGCAAGCTCCGCTGCCGGAGTCTAAGAAGGGATCACGATCATGGTTCGACCAATCGCTATGCCCAAGCTGGGGCAATCCGAGGAAGTGGGCACGCTTGTCCGCTGGCGGAAGAACGTGGGAGACACCGTCGCCAAGGGCGACATCCTCTTCGAGATCGAAACGGACAAGGCCCTACTTGAAGTCGAGAGCTTCTTCGAGGGCACGCTGCTGAAGATCGCAGTGCAGGAAGGAAGCACCGTACCCATCAACACTACGGTCGGATTCGTGGGTGATCCTGGAGAAACGATTCCGGAAACGACAGCTCCACCACCCGAGGCAAGAAAGCCGGAGCCGCCCAGCGTCTCAAGAGAAGCCCCGCGACCACCCGCGCCGGCAGTGTCCGATTCTCATGCGGGGCGGCCCTTGTCGCCGGCTCTACCTGTAGGGGCGGCACTGGTAGCGGCCCAGGGGCAACCACAAGGGTTGCCCCCACAGGCGCCGGAGGTGTTCCGAATCAGCCCGCGCGCCGCCAAGCTTGCCAGGGAGTCGGCCATCAATCCCTCGCCGATCGCCGGCACAGGTCCCTCCGGCAGAATTGTCGAGCGTGACGTCAAAAATTATCTGGAGTCTAACAGTTACCACCAACTCCGCATCACTCCGGCGGCCAAGCGGCTTGCAGCCAAAGAGGGCATCGATATCCTCACCCTGAACGGCAAGAACGGTCCAGGGCGCATCACCGTGGCGGTGGTCGAAAGGGCCATCGCTGAAAAGCCTCGAGCTATGAGCCGAATGCGGCAGGTGATTGCGTCACGATTGACGGAGAGTTTCACCACCACTCCCCACTTCTTTGTCACCGTCGCCGTGGATATGACCGAGCTTGTCAATTTCCGCTCCGAGCTGAAAGCCCAGGGGGCGCCTTATACGGTGACCGATTTCATTTTGAAAGCCGTGGCGTTAAGTTTAGTCGAGTTTCCGGTAGTGAACAGCACCACGGACGGTAAGAACGTACGCTGGCACAGCAAGGTTCACCTGGGTCTGGCCGTGAATCTCGAGCAAGGGCTGGTGGTGCCGGTGATTCGCGACTCCGAGGAGTTGAGCCTGGCCGAATTGCACGACTGCGCCTCCGAACTGGTGGCCAAGGCGCGCGCCGGCAGACTGACTCTCGATGAAATGGGCGGCAGCACGTTTACTATTTCCAACATGGGCATGCTGGACATCGAGAATTTCACCGCCATCATCAACCCCGGTGAGAGCGCCATCCTCGCGGTGTCGAGCACGCTCAAGCAGCCGGCAGTCAAGGATGGCCAGATCGTCGTCCGGGACGTCATGAAAATGACCCTGTCTTCCGACCACCGCATCATCGATGGCGCTACGGCGGCCAGATTCGTGAACGCAATCAAACAAAAACTCGAGGAGATATCACTGTGGAAACGTTTGGCGTAGTAGTGATCGGCGCGGGGCCCGGCGGTTACCCGGCCGCCATTCGAGCCGCGCAATTGGGCGCTTCGGTGGCTTTGGTCGAACGTGAATGCTTGGGCGGGACTTGCCTGAACTGGGGCTGCATTCCCTCCAAAGCATTGATTCACACTTCCGATCTTTACGCGCAAATGAGGTCGTCCGGCAGCTTGGGTCTCAAGAGTGAAGGCGCAACTTTCGATTACGCGGCCATGGCCGAGCGCAAAGACCAAGTGGTCCGCGGCCTGCGCAGCGGCGTAAAACAACTGCTGGCGGCGAACGGCGTGAAAGTGCTCGAAGGAACCGCCTGGTTCGAGAACCGAAAGCGGATTGTGGTGAATTCAAAGTCAGGAAACGAGGTCATCGGAGCCGAAAAGACTATTATCGCCACGGGCGCCACGTCTTCCATGCCGGCTTTTCTGCCGCGCCATGAACGGGTGGTCGAGAGCCGTGCCTTCCTCGACCTCAAATCCGCTCCGGCGCGCGCGCTCGTTCTGGGCGGCGGAGTGATCGGCTGCGAATTTGCCTGCATGCTGGCGCAGTTGGGCGTTCAGGTCACCATTGTGGAGATTCTCGAGGACATCGTGGCATTCCTGGATGCTGACGTCCGGCGCGAACTGCGTCGCCAGATGGAAAAGACTTTGGGCATCCGCATCCTTACCGGCACGAGTCTCGAAAACATCACCGCAGACGGGCAGGGGGTGCGCGGAACGGCTGGGGAAGAAGTCCTCGAGGCGGATCTGCTGCTGGCGGCCTTGGGCCGCAAGCCGCTAACGCAAGAACTTCAGCTCGAAAACGCAGGGCTCAAAACCAACCAGCACGGTTTCATCGAGGTTGATGATTACGGTGTGACTCAAGTCTCGACGATCTACGCCATCGGTGACGTCACCGGAGGCCCGCAATTGGCCCACGCCGCCACCTCGCAGGGCCTGGTGGCGGCCCAGAACGCCTGTACGCGCACTCGCCGCAAGAACGAGAAATGCATCCCCTATTGCATCTTCACGTCGCCTGAGGTTGGTGCGGTCGGCTTGACGGAAGAGGGCGCCCGACAGCAGGGCCGGCAAGTGAAAGCTGGCAGATTCAACTTTGGGGCACTGGGAAAGAGCCTTGCCATCGGTCACTCGAGCGGCTTCGTGAAGTGGGTTGCAGACGCCGAGACCGAGCAGTTGCTGGGCGCCCAGGTGGTCGGCATGCAGGCCACGGATCTGATCGCGGAGGCCACCACCGCCATTCGCGCCGAGCTTACCGCCACCGAACTCGCCCAAACCATTCATTGCCACCCCACCCTCGCCGAGGCCTGGATGGAGGCGGCGGACGTGCTGCTGGGCGAACCCATCCACACGGCCAAGAGAAAGGGGTTAGGGGTTAGGGGCTAGCGGTAGTTTACTGCGAGAGTAGATTGTTTTGAACCCTCCGAGTTTGTAAGCCCCTCGAAACAAAGCCCTTGACAGGGGTGCGCCAGCGGTCCTATTGTATTACCCTACTATTATCTCCATT